>Ga0228535_1000234_pt1 | contig 179787 bp, 170 predicted proteins | sample SJ1metagenome_FD_168457 | JGI IMG/M metagenome (GOLD analysis project Ga0228535, IMG submission 168457) | Enriched culture of PCE-dechlorinating microbial communities from Ithaca, New York, USA - SJ1 | ecosystem: Engineered > Modeled > Simulated communities (microbial... > Unclassified... | reverse complement strand
AGAACTCGCATTGTGCGCGTATTCCCTAACGAGGATTCTTGTTTGCGACTTGTTTCAGCTATTCTGATGGAATTCAATGAAGAATGGGAATTTGGCAGAATTTATTTGGGATTGCAGGATAGTTAGGATATCATCAAATCCTGAAAGGTCCTGTGACTATTTTACAGAAAAACTGACACACAATCTTCAAGTATGCATAGATGGTTAGCTTTATATATGGTATTTGTTGTAGAATAAAACATAGTACCTTACCTAAAAAGAGGTTTCCCAATAACAATAATACACTCATTATTTCTCCCATACCTGGATTATTTTCGACACACATCTCTTCATATGAAAATATTTGAGTTTTCTCTGCTCCCAAGCTTTGTCCGCGCCCCTACCGCCACTAACGCGAACCATTGGGCGACAGGTACGGGAAAGCTTATACTCACGTTGGGGTAATTAGGAATATGGTTACAGAAGAAGTAGTCTTTACGAATGAAACCGTTCAGTTAGTGGGAACGCTTTATAAACCAGATATACAAGCTGCCCATCCTGCCTTGGTAGTTCTTCATGCGGCTAACGGCGGAACTCGGCAATTTCCTTTCTATCAACACCTGGTTACGCATTTACCGCCATGTGGCATAGCCGTGTTGCTCTTTGATCGGCGAGGATCCGGTCACTCTGGTGGAAATTTTGAAACGGCTGATTTTGAAACTTTGGCAGAGGACAGTAAAGCCGCCGTAAATTATCTGCGCTCACGCGACGATATTAATAAAAACCAGATTGGATTATATGGTATCAGCCAAGGTGGCTGGATTGCACCTCTTGTCGCTAGTCTGCGATCTGATCTTGCATTTCTAATCATTGTATCGGGATGTGGAGTTTCACCTGCAAAACAAATGGATTATGGCGCGGCCTATAATCTGCATCAGCAGGGCTTTACAGGAAGCGCTATAGCCCAGGCAATTGCTCTGCGTAACCGCGTAAATGAATATTATCGAGGGCATATTTCTCGCGAAGTCGTTTCTGCTGAACTTGATAGTGCCCAACCCGAAGCATGGTTTCAGGAAGCCTATATCAATTCAAGCAAGGATTTGCCAGAAGATGTTACGAAAACTAAGTGGTGGCACGAGCTAGACTACGACCCGCTTCCCATTTGGAAGCAAATACAACAGCCTACGCTTTTTCTATTTGCTGAAGATGATCAATGGGTGCCAGTTGCAGAGAGTACATCCAAGTTGAAGCTGGTAACTGCGCACATTAAAGATAGGACAATCATGCAGATAAAAGGAACAGATCACTTAATGTACAAAATACACCACAAGAAAGCAGCCATCTCAGAAGAATATATTGAGACGATGGTTGCTTGGTTGATGAAACGCATTGGTTAAAGTTTAGAAGTGCCGGCCAACAAGACATGCACTGGATAGGTGGGATTCGTCGTCATTTTCGGGCAGTTCTGCGCCCGAACAGCGTCCTGCTCGCAAATGTTGTCCAAACCCCCGGTGCCAGTAGTGTAAACGTCAGCGAATAACTCTGATCTGCCAGGTCGTATGTACGAGTGTAAGTTTCGGCTGGTGATGCGGTAAGGTTAAAGTACGAATGATGAAGTGCCTTCCTGAATTGGAGGACGCTTTTTTATTATGTAGAAACAAAAAAGAGTTAAAATTTATAGGAATTGAAATACTGTTTTCTTGGATCATTGAAAAGGTAGCTGACCGGTTTCGGCAAGGAAATAACAAATTAAAAGAATTATTGAACGGCATGTTTATTCAAACTTTACAAATTCGTTCAGAGAGAATCCGATGCAGAGTTCACAGTTCCATCATAAAGACTTGGGTATTGTCGCTGGCAGTCTTGCTCTCGTACTGAGCATTCTTCTGTCAGCCTGTGGTTCTTCCACCAAACTACCTGCGCCTACTTCTCAAGCTCCAGTCATCAGTGAAACTCCTTTACAAACTCCAACTCAGCAAATCGCCTTCTCTCTTTCCGGAACGTGGACCGGGGTTGCGAAGAATGGCGACCTTGTTATGCAGGTCACGATCATACTCCAACCGGTTTGTCAGGTTGGAGATATTTGCGGGACATATGATATTAGTTTGCCTTGTTCCGGGAGTTTCGTTCTAGTCGGTGAGAAAGACGGTATTTATGAATTTCGAGCTGTTGACAAGTCGGCTTCCTGTACAGGAGAAGGGAAGGACTTTCTTCAATTATTGCCCAATGGCAATTTGGAATATGTCAGTCGAGGCGTCTACGGCGAGACGCTTGGAGAACTGGTTCGTAGCCATACTATCTCTTCCACTCCAGAAACAACAGCTCAAAAGACCCTGATATTCGATGATGATGGCAGTCCGGATGGGACATCCGCTTTGTTATATTTGCTCGTTCAACCGAATGTCGATTTAAAGGGCGTCGGTATATCCTATGGGGAGGCGCATCCCGCTATCTACGTTCAACATATCGGCAGGATGCTTGATCATTTCGGTTTTCCTGATATTCTTCTTGGCGCTGGGATAGATGGATCTCTCTCTGGAAATGAAGGATTTCCGGAGTGGCTGCGCCAATCGGCTAATAATTTTTGGGGTTGGCCAATCCCGAATGCAGAGAAAACGTATCCCGTGCAGGATGATGCCGATTTGATTATCTCAGTGGTCAAGCAATCTCAGGAACCGGTCACGCTCTTTTTCAGCGGTCCCTTTACCAACTTGGCTTTGGCTCTGCGAAAAGCCCCGGAAATTCGCAACAACATTGCTGCGCTGTATATGATGGGTGGTGCAGTTTATGTACCGGGCAATGTCCACGATTTCTATCCTGATTCTGCTAACGTATATGCAGATTGGAATCCGTATTCTGATCCGCAGGCGACTAAAGAGGTTTTTGAATCTGGCTTGCAGATGTATCTCATCCCGCTGGATGCTACCAATCAGGTCCGCATCGATAAGAGCGATACGTTCCAATGGCGGGAAGGGGGAGAGATCGCCAACTTTGCTGCTGATATCTATGACGGCTTGATGGATTCTACGGGAAAAGAAGAATTTTATATTTGGGATTTGATGGCTTCTGAGGTTATGCTGAACCATGCACTGTGCGATTTTACGCCGCTGCATTTGGATGTGATCACAGAAGAGTCGGATCATTTTGGGCAGACTGTGGTTGTTCCAAATGAAGAACCAAATATTAATGTTTGCCTAAAACCAAAGGTTGATTTGATTAAACAGGGGTTGATTGATGCCTTTTCAAACAGCCGGTGATATCCCCGCCTTATCCAGGGGAAACCATCAATAGAACTATCGAATAAATCGCTTGGGTGCTACCCTGCGGCGATGGTCAAGCTGGCTGAAAACCTCGCCGTCATTGCCCAGCTCACGAATGCGGGTGATCGTGAGGTGAAGTTGTAGATACTGTCTTAAATGTCAAGAGTTAGCAATACAAAAGGCAAGATTGAAAGGATCTCTCCATTTACCTACTAAACCAGTCAACCTGCTTTTTCCCATTTTCTCCCCGCGATGCCATTCCGAGTGAGCAGCGCGATCGAGGAATCTCTCCATTTCTATTCTTCTTCCAGTCGGGTAGGGTGGGTTAGGAACCCACCACTGCTCCTTGTGGAAAAACAGGATGTGAAGTGTTAGCCTGCCAGTAAGTCGGGGTGCGTTCCCAACCCATCCTTGATTGCACAACGTTCCGGCTGGTTTAGAAGATGTACCTTGCACGAAAGAGAATAGCTATAGGGTTGGCATTGTCTGTGCCTGAAAAATGTTCAATCGACAATTCGGCGAGTTGTGAGCAGAACCAAACGGAAAGAAAAATTCGGACGAAAAAGAGTTACAATCAGGGTAAAAGAAATATAAATAAGCTTTTAAGCAGGAAGGAGAATCCCTCCCATGCCTTTTAATCAAAATTCTCGTCTCGACCCATCCCAGGTCCAGGATCGCCGTGGCCGCCGAGTTGGACGAACTATGGCAATCGGCGGCGGTGGCGTAGGACTGATCATAGTTGTGGTCGCATTGCTACTGGGAGCGGATCCTGGCGACCTGTTAGGAATGGTCGACTCCAATTTGCAATTATCCGATCAAAATATAAGCGAGATCAGTGATCTACAGGCGGAGTGTCAGACCGGCGCAGACGCCAATACCAGGGAAGACTGCCGTATCGTGGGTTACGTCAACAGCATTCAAGAATACTGGTCTTCCGAATTTGCCAACTACGGCGTACAGTACACCCAGGCCCAGACAGTGCTTTTCAGCGGATTGACCGAGGGCGCTTGCGGCTATGCTTCGGCGGCGACTGGCCCGTTTTATTGTCCGGACGACCAGATGGTCTATGTGGATCTCTCTTTCTTTGATGATCTGACGACACGTTTTGGCGCGCAGGGAGGTCCATTCGCAGAAGCATACGTGCTGGCTCACGAATATGGGCATCACATACAAAACCTTCTGGGTGCGCTCGACCGAAACAGTGCGAGTTCCACGGGCCCGCGAAGTATGTCGGTTTTTACTGAGCTTCAGGCAGATTGCCTGGCCGGCGTGTGGGCATATCACGCTGCTGAAACCGGCTACCTGACGGTCCCCACAAACGAGGAGATTGCCCAGAGTTTGGATGCTGCCTCGGCTGTGGGTGACGACCGTATCCAGCGCGAGACGCAGGGATATGTTTCACCCGAGTCGTGGACGCACGGATCTTCCGAGCAGCGCCAGGCAGCGTTTGTAGACGGCTTGCAATCCGGGGATATCAACACGTGCAATACGCCCGGGTGGACGGAATAAGCCGGTTTCCATCTCAACACTTGGCGGAATGGAATCAGGGCGATTTTTGTTACTGAAACTTATACTGCTCTGATCGCTTCCTGAATAAAAAAGATCGACGATCATGAGATGGAAGGTGTGTCCCGTTTATTAACACCTTCTGCGAAAAAAAAACAAGCGCTCTCCTAGTGGAGGGCGTTTTATTGTTTTTTCTCCATGAGTTCTCATGGGCAATGCTATAATTTTGCTATGAATGAGATCTATTCGGATACGCATCCGAAAGTCGCCGCGCTTCAGCGAAAAATGCTGCGCCAGGCAAGCCCTGCTCGAAAATTAGCCATGCTTGGGGAGATGAACAAAACTGTCAAAGTACTGGCATTGTCCGGGCTGCGCTCCCGTTACCCAGACGAAACCCCTGAGATGCATAAACGCCGGCTTGCCGACCTGATACTCGGACCCTCCCTGGCCGGTTTGGTATACGGTCCGTTGATTGATAATCGCTAAATGCTTTCTGAACCCATTCAAGTCACCCTGAAAGTAGTCACAGCCTTTGAGCGTCTCTCTATTCCATATTTTATTGGCGGCTTATTAGCCTCGACTATCCACGGGGCTGTTCGCAATGAGCAAATTCCCAACCCCATAATTTCAGGGGGAAGGGGGAGAAATGTCCTCGATCCAAACTGATATGGATTCATTCCAGTCCCAACTCGTCAAAGGCTCCATCCAAAGAGCCTACCGTGCTCTCCTCACTTACATGCTCGCGCTGCGCAGCCAATTTGCGTCCAAGTACGGGGAGCCTGCCGTCTCTGCCCTCTACCAGGGATACATGGACATGACTTATTTCGCTCTCTTTCCACCATCTCTCAAATGTCTTGACCTAAAAATAGCCATTGTCTTCAACTATGACGCTTTCAGGTTCGAAGCTTGGCTTGCAGCGCGCAACCGAAAAGTTCAGCGTCAGCATTGGGAACTCTTCAAAGATAACGATTGGGCAGAGTATCGTGTCGTCGCGCCCGCAGCGGGCATTGATTCCATTCTCGAGTGTGACCTGGCCAAAGATTTCGACCTTAGCAAGCCAGACGCTTTAACTTCCAGCATTGAAATGACTACAGTTGCATTCATCGACAAAATTGAGAGATTTCTCTCTGAACAACAGCCCCATGAAGAGGCCACCCCTTGTAGTTGAATAATGCCTGATCAGGATAGCCGAGCACAGCGCACACCTGACTGCGGGAATCGCCGTACGCTGATAACATCATAAATGTAAGCTTTGCTGCACTTTGGCAAAGAGCTTACTGGTGATAGCCAGACGTATGGCTTATCGGAGTGTTACTTACACAACCAGGTCAAAATTCGGTAAATTAGGTGTACGGGTATAAATTCAGACCAGTGTGTCAGAAATATCATGTAGAGAAGGCCCTCAATAATAAAGGAAAGAATTGTAGGAGAAAAATGAAATTCACTCTCCTGGCAATCAAAGGGAATGTGGTTCATTCTGATTTCTATGGCAATAGAATTACCCCACGTCTAGAATTATTATCTATAATTAATTTCAGGAGAATCATTCGCTTGCCAGAATCACGAGAATCTACCATTAAAAGCAGCAACTTGAAGATAGTTGGACTTTACTAACGATAGCCGTACACATGTACTGATACCATTCGACCTTAAGTAACCAGAATCGTTCGAGTTGGAGTCATCAACAGGACCAGGATTTTAAACAACGATACAACCAATTTACTGGCAGGCAATAACAAGTCGTATAAATAAAAATCGCAAGAAGGTCCTCATGAAAATTAAAAAAACTTCCCCCAATCCAGTTCTGTTAATCATTTTATTAATCTTTCTGCTTTTCGGTTGTACGACAGCCGTACGAAGCGAAACCGCTGCGGTTGAAGAAAAAACGCCGATTCCCATTACCTCAAATCAGAAACTACGAATTCGTCTCTTGACAACCTCCGATTGGACGATCTTCAATCTGATATCATGAGCGACCTGGATATCAAAAGAACTTATTTCAACAAGTCCTGAAGCAACTACCGCGAAAATAGAACAAAATCAATTCACATTAGATCAACCCATCGCTAGTGCAGAAGCGAGTAAGGGTGTGGAGATGACCGTAGAATTACTTTTATCTCCCATGGCGACTGAAAATGAACTGGTTTTCGAAATTGAACGTGGTGATATAGGATACACCCAGGTTGAATTTTTCAGGTTCAGCGGAACAAATTGGGAAGTGATGAAAACCGTTCAATGGGCTGGGAAAAGCGGGGATGGGGTAAATCTGTATAGCGTCGAGATCCCCATTGCTGAACTTATCGAAATTGCTCCTACAACTATCGTGGATTCTCAACAAGAAGATACTTCTAAAATCGATAATTCAAAAAATATTCAGGGAACAGAGGAATACCCCTGGTGGAACGACAGCGTTTTTTATGAAATATTTGTGCGCTCCTTCTACGATAGTGATGGAGATGGAATCGGTGATTTTAATGGCATAGTGGAAAAGATGGACTACTTAAATGATGGAAATCCCAACACATCCACTGACCTGGGGATAACGGGTATTTGGTTGATGCCGATTAATCCCTCCCCTTCTTATCATGGTTACTCTGTAACCGATTATTATTCCGTCAATCCAGAGTACGGAACAATGGACGATTTCGAAAACTTTCTTAACGAAGCGCATAAGCGGGGCATCAAAGTCATCGTTGATCTTGTACTCAACCACACCTCAAACCAACATCCCTGGTTTCTCAATGCGGCAGATCCAACTTCACCTTACCATGATTGGTATATCTGGTCTGATACCGATCCGGGGTATGTTGGTTCGTGGGGGCAAGAAGTATGGTTTGAACAGGGTGATGAATATTATTATTCTACTTTTTCTGAATTCATGCCTGACCTAAACTACACAAATCCAGAAGTCACGCAAGAAATGCAGAACGTTGTTCAATTCTGGGTGAATGAAGTGGGGGTCGATGGTTTTCGATTGGATGCAGCAAAACACTTGATAGAGGAAGGAACCAAACAAGCGAATACGATATCAACTCACTCCTGGTATGAGAAATTTCGACCTGCTCTTAAACAGATTAATCCCCATGCTTTGGTGGTAGGCGAGATATGGGAAGATACTCGCATCAATGCTGAATACTTACAGGGTGATGAAGGAGATCCGGTCACGGATTATCGATTGTCGCTGGAAGCGAGTAATTTACCAGAAGGAAATTACGTTCCTGCATCAATCTTGGGAGGCGGTGATTTTATGCCGCTTGAGATAAACTCGAATGGTGGTTTTTCGCGTTATGCGCCAGTTCTTGAAGTGCCACCATATGCGATAATTACCCTTGGGTTTTAAATGGATGCTTTTTTGAGCTAAGATGTTTCCTAAAGATTTCTGATCTGAAAATTCATCGTTATTGGTGAATTTTTAGCAACTTCAACATCTCTGAAATAAAAATAAGTGGATAAGCTTACTTTTAAGTTTCGATTGTCTTGTTTGGTGGACTAATATAGTGAAGGACCCCTACATATTCTTGAATCCATATTTCCAAACACCAAAGAGGTTTCGTCTCTTCAGAATAATGTACTTGGGTGTTTTTAATAATGGGAGTTCCTTTTTTTACTGCTAGTTTTTTGCTAATGAACTCGTCACTTATTAGTGGTTTATACGAGGTTGAGAAATAACAAATCTTGGGGTCAATATTTCTTTCGATAAAAGTGAATAGCGATTCTCCAATTATTTTTCTTGATATCTTTTGAGGTAGATATTTCGATGGGATGAGGTTTATATCATAACTAAAAGGAACCCCATCGCTTGTTCTCAGTCGCGAAATTTTTATTACAGGAGAATTTAATTCAACACTTAATTTGTTCGATAGGTCTGTATCTGCATTAATTCTTTCTAAATTAAACTCACTTGTTCCAGGAATTTTTCCACAAGATTTAATATAGTCGGTTATTGAAAAGGAATATTCAATTCTTACGGGCATTAGTGTTTTTGCATTCCCTGTGATGAATGTCCCCACACCATGCCTCCTTTTTATAAAACCTTCAACCTCTAACCTGGATAGAGCAATTCGCAACGAAGAACGACTAATGTTTAGTTTTTCAGTTAATTCTTGCTCTGACGGTAATCGCGTGCCTATTTTCAGTGAGTTGTTATTTATTAATAGTTTTAAATACTCATAAGCCCTTTGAGGGACATTTTCGATTGAATCCTGTAACTTTGAAAACTCAAAATCGCTCATGACAATATTTTCTAATGTCTAGTATTAGACTTTTATCCTTGACAAATTTTTTATTAAGTATACAATATTTTCAAAGTTATGTTGTCTGACGTCTAATGTCATACGACATAAGTGTAATTATAAAGGCAGAATATTTTAATTCTTATTGAGAAGGATAAGTTCAAAGATTTCTTTGAAAGAAGAGACCATTTATCCTGATGAACTAAAAAAATCTTTAAATTATCGAATTTTACTCAAGGTGAGTTGTATCTTTACAAAAACAGAAAGGAGAGATAAGGTATCGGTCGATAATTTTGAAATGTTTTTAATAGTGTCTTATTTATTCTCTTAGAAAAACGAAAGGAAGAACGATGTCTTACGAAAAGTTAGCTACTGAACTGGTAGAGGCTCTAGGCGGTGCTGAGAATATCTCTACAATTACAAATTGTGCAACAAGATTGAGATTTGCACTCAACGACAATACCAAGTATGACGAAGAAAAAGCTAAGAATATCAAGGGTGTCATAGGGGTTTCGAGATTTGGCAAACAAATTCAAGTCGTAATCGGTCCGCAAGTTAACGAAGTATATAAAGAGATTGCAGCTTTAGACAGTGTCAAAAAAGCATTGAGCTCTTCGCGAATAAAGGTTAAAAAAGCATGGATGGACATTATCTTTGGTTACATTACAAATTGTATAATTCCTATTTATCCTGCGTTCATCGCAGGTGGCTTGCTAAAAGGAATTCTTGTTCTTGCCACAAACCTGAAGTGGATCTCAGGTACTTCTGCTATATATTCTGTTCTTTATGCAGCCAGTGATGCTGTCTTCTATTTCCTGCCAGTTTTGATTGCTTACTCGGCAGCAAAATACTTGAAATCTAATCAAGTAATTGCAATGATTGTTGCTTTATGTTTCGTTATGCCCAAATACACTGGCATTTTAGGGACAGATATTATCAATAAAGCTTTTTTGGTTAGTTACTCAAGTCAATTATTTCCCATGCTTGTAGCGATTCCTCTTGCAAGCTTTGTTGAGAAAAAGTTGACTGAAGTTATCCCCAACACTCTTAAATCCATCATTGTGCCAACCGTTACAGTGATTGTTACAGTGTTAGCTGTATTTTTCTGTATCGGCCCGATTACTTCCTTTGTTGGAAATGTGATTTATAAGGCAGTAAATGCAATTTATGCATTTAGTCCCCTCCTTTGTGGAGCTTTTGTCGGTGGGGTGAGTGGTTATCTAACAATCATTGGTGCTCATCTGGCGTTGATTCCAATCATTATATTGAATATTACGGAAACGGCATCGGATTGGCTCCTCCCAATGATGCAGATGACTTGTATGGCACAAATTGCAATTGCTTTCGCGTATTTTGCAGCAATTAAAGATCGCACGAGTGAAAAAAAGGCGGCTGCTCTTACTGCAGGATTGACTGGCTTACTCTCAAATATTACGGAACCGGCACTCTTTGGTTTTGTAGTGGAAAATAAGATGATGTTGATTTACATGGGTATTGCTGGTGCTATTGGCGGTGCGTTGGTTGGTGCGACAGGTATAGTTTATAGCACGATAATGTCGGGCATTATGACTTGGATTGCGGCTTCCCCAACTTTAACCATGAATTTACTGTTCGATGCTTTTAGGTTGTTGGATATGGCTATTGCTTTTGTTTTAGCGTTTACATATTTAAAGAAGAAAGGCGTTGAAGGATAAATACCTACAAAGGAGAAAATTGTGTAAATCACAATTTTCTCCTTTTGTACTTCTGAACATTACTGATGGACATAGAACTTTAACAATCACGTAAATGAAAACAAAAAATTCTTCTTTACAAGCCGATCAAAGTCTTTGGACTAATTCCAGAGTTTTAGATTTTACTATTTATCCGTAAGTAGCAATTTACAAGAAAAATTGTGAAAAATCATATAGTCATGTTTCCCATGATTTCGCGTGATTGCTCACATACCTCTAGCGGTTTAGTTTCATAAATCAATCTAAGTTTTTATGAAATTCACCTTTTTGGTGTATGTGCAGACATATGAGAAAAAATGACTGAAATAAAGTTAAGGGAGCAACATTTTAAAGTGTATTAAGTCGATTTCGGCTTATACGGTTGATTTTTTTAATAGCCTTCTGATGATTCACTGGTGTGCTTATAAAAGGAGTTTTCATGAATAATCGATTGATGATAAAAGAAACATTTTTGAAGTTTGTCAGCATAATGGAAAGAGGCACTGTTGATGAATTGCGTGAAATCCTTACCGAAGATGTCATTCTAATGACTTCGAACTATGGAAATGCTAAAGGAATTGAGAACGTTATAAAAAAACTAAGATGGAATGGAATGCCCGTAGATTTTTCTCGTTCACGTATCTTTAATTTTGTTGTACAGAACGACGAAAATATAGCAAAACAAAGCGCTGTGGTAACAACATTAGTCGGTAATAATGATCCTGATTATTTTCACTATTTTCATTTCGCCGGGTATTACCTGAATGATCTTGTTAAGATCAGTGACCAGTGGAAAATTTCCTATATCAGGTTCAACCTTGATATGGAAGATGGGAACACATTATTTGTTAGGGGTTGGTGGCATTTGATCGATTACCGGTATTTTGAAGGAACAGCATATTATCCTATTGTGAGTGAAATAGATGCTCCCTGGAGAGCGATAAGGAACCCAGAGCCCATCTTAGATGAAAAAGAACAAATCCTGGACACCTTTAATCGGTTGAATTGGGGAATAGATCATGCAGATTTCGAACTAGCCATCTCAAGTTATGACACTGAAAATGGTGATTTTAGTGGAATGGCTAATGTTATGAAAGAACAGAATCTGATCCCGGAGTGGGACGAGGCGGGAATTCGCGATGTTGTTCGATTATTGAAATACAAAAGATATAAAGAAGCGATTATGGAGCATATATGGAAAATCCATAAACTCAACATTGATGGTACTAGAGCAGAAATGACAGTGTATAGATATGAGCCACATAGATTGGGAACGACAAAATTCAATAAGTTGAATATGCATTACGACTTTTTTACTACTGTTTTGGACTATGAGTTTGTGAAAAGAGATGGCGATTGGAGAAATGGTGGCGGTTGGAAGATTACAAAAGAGGTACCGAGACGTGGTCGTATTATTTCTGAAGTGACTTATGATAAAGAAAAGTTTTACGAATAATAGAAATGAAATATATGATTTGTTATTCGAAGAAGATTCGCAAATCGTAATATATTCTTACCAAAAAGAAGACCTGAATGATGATAAGTCAACCAATTTAGAAAACTTGTTTCTTGGCATAATCTCTGAAATTGATTGTTTGATAAGTGAATTGATAAAAGAGCCACAGTTAGCTGTTCTGCTTTTTAAACGAAATAATGTTGATTGCTTACTTATTGCAGATCGAGATTCTGCCCTATTGCAAATGGCAATTTATAAATATGAAAGTATCGATGATATTTGTTGTGAAAATCTATTTGTATCTGAAATCTGTTTAGAGAAACATGAGCCAAGCGAAGGAAAAAAAGCACTATATTTTTTTGTCTATTTCTTTTTTGGAGATTTTAACCATATGGTTTCGTTATTGGATGACCATGTCGAGATTTTAAAACATGGTAAACGCTATAGGGGGAAATGCTCAGCGGTAATGATATTGAAGTCTTTAAGATTTTCAAAGTCTATCAGAGAGAGCGATTGTTTCAAGATTAATAGCACTTTTGATGATTATATTTTTGAATTTGGCAGTCAAATAATAAGAATTCCAAATACTGATGACAATATAAAGGAAATTTTTCTCGAAGAAGGTTGAATTTTGAGTTACACAAAGCAATTAAAGGAGTTTTGAGTATGATAAATATTTTTGTCCCTTGCACGGGAGACATAGTTGACGTAACTACAATTAATGATGAGGTATTTAAAAATAAGATGTTGGGGGATGGTATGGCTGTAATTCCAAATGGAAGCCTGGTATTTGCACCGATTGATGGAAAAATCGTTTCAATATTTCCATCAAATCATCAATTTACCATGAAAACAGACGATGGCTTGGAATTACTGATTCATATTGGTATTGATACCTATGATGTAAAAAAGAGATTCCTTGTACGTTTAGTAGAGGAAAATCAGTATGTTATGAGAGGAACACCAGTGATAAAAGCAAAATTTAATAAGCTAAGAGCAAAAGGCTACGATACTTCGGTAATCGTCGTCGTGTTAAATCACCCAATATTCGAAAAGACAAAAATGTCGAAAAGTGAAAGCATAGATACGGTATTGTTCAGTATATGATCAACCCCCAAAAACTAAAGGAGTATGAATGGTGAAAAAACTAAAAATTGCAACTATTGGCGGTGGGAGTAGTTATACACCAGAACTCATTGAAGGGTTCATTAAGAGAAAGGACAAGATCAGTATAAGCGAGTTGTGGTTAGTGGATATTGAAGAAGGGCGTGAAAAACTTGAAATTGTTAGCGGTCTTGCCGAGAGGATGGTGAAGGCGAATAATCTGGATTGGAAAATCTATGCAACACTTGATAGGAGGGAAGCGTTAAAGAATGCAGATTATGTTACGACACAGTATAGGGTAGGACTACTTGATGCAAGAATTAAAGATGAACGCATTCCAATAAGTTATAACATGATTGGTCAAGAGACGAACGGGGCAGGCGGTATTTTCAATGCTTTAAGGGCAATTCCGGTCATCAAAGATGTAATTGATGATATGAAAGACTTATGCCCGGATGCATGGTTGATTAATTTTGCTAATCCCTCTGGAATGGTGACCGAAGCTGCCATAAATTATTGTGGTTGGGAAAGAGCTATAGGCTTATGTAATGTCCCAATATTTATGGAAAGGAAAGAGTCAGAAGCACTAGGTCTAAGTAATGGCGACGATTTGTGTTTTAAATTTGCAGGTTTAAATCATTACAATTATCACAAAATATGGAATAGAGAAGGGGAAGATATAACAGAACAGTTAATAGAATTGTTTTATAGCCCTGATTCTACTGCAAATCCCGAAGCAATAAAAAATATTTCGGATTTTAAATTTAATTTTAGCAGTTTAAAAGGTACGGGTTACCTACCGTCACCTTATCTGCGATATTATTATTTGACAAACGAAATGCTTGAGGAAGATTTAGAAGTTTACAAAAATCATAATGTTAGAGGGGAGGAAGTAAAGAGAATTGAAGATACATTATTTGAAATGTACAAAGATCCAAAGCTGAACCACAAACCGGAATTGCTTTCAAAGCGTGGAGGAGCGTTTTATAGTGACGTTGCTTGTGAAGTCATAACATCAATAATAAATGATTCCCGAAAACTTATGTCCGTTAATACAAAAAACAAAGGTTCAATAACTGACTTAGATTATGATGCGGTCGTTGAGGTAACAAGTGTAATCACCTCTCATGGTCCTGAGCCAATTTCATGGGGTCCCTTTACGCCAATTGCTAAAGGACTATTGCAAAATCTTAAAGCAATGGAGATTTTAACTGTTGAAGCTGCCCTTGAAGGAAATTATGAGAAATTAGTTCAAGCATTCATTCTTTGTCCAATTATCACCAGTGGTGGTAAAGCTATCGACATGCTTAACGAAATGCTTGTTGCAAACAAAAAATATTTGCCAAATTTTGCAGAAAAGATAGAAGAAATTGAGGCTGCGAAGCGTTAATTTATATTGGTCAAAATTTTAAACAATAATGTGTTGATTACGTCAAACAGCGAACACTTAATTTTTCGATATCTGTGACATAAGAGAAAGTTATTGCCCCACCGTGTTGGGGTGATAGCTTTTTAAATAGAGGCCATGTTGTTTCTAAGGATCATTGAAAATTCTTGGCGAGCTTACAAAAGTCGGTAATTCGCCAAAGGAAACATTTCCTGGCGAGCGAACCCATCCAATAAGAAAAATTAGGCAAAACATCATATAAGTGACATTCATGCGATCAGAAAAATCTGCTTGGGAAAGCTTTTTTTGCACTGACTATTTTGGATTCCAGGAAGTCGTGTATAGTGAATACTGCACTTCAAAGGGTAACCATTTGAGAGGATATGTTTAAAATTAAGATGGATTCACCAATTGCCAACTTGGAAACTTCCACAAAACCTGAAAGGTAGATTTTAAAGGAAAAATTTTTATATAATGAACTGGGAGGAAGTATGCAGGAACCTAAGAATCAATTTCACAACGGAGTCCTGGTTTATTTTGCTGCCCATAAACAGCACATTGGTTTCTATCCTACTTCGAGCGGAATTGAGAATTTCCGCAAAGAATTATCAGCTTATGTAACATCCAAGGGTGCCATTCAATTTCCCTATTCGAAGCCCATTCCGTATGACCTGGTCAACCGCATTGTAGTTTTCCGCGTACAGGAGAATTTAAAGAAAGCAGAAAACAAAGAAAAGAGCAGAAAAAAGGGCGCTTGATTCTGTGAAATTGGTTTGTATAAAATTAACAATTATTGATTTGACTACCGAGTGAGAAATCTATGAAAAAGATGAAATTGAATGGAGAGGTTCGGATCGCTCTTGTTTACTTTGTGCTCGGATGCATCTGGATATTTCTCACCGATCATTTCCTTGCTTTGTTGATCACCGATTCATCAACTTTGACCAATGTTCAAAGCTATAAGGGCTGGTTCTTTGTTGCAGCAAGCACATTTCTGATCTATTTTTTGTTGAAACGATATCTCGCTTCCAAACGACAGGCTGAACTGAAACAGATCGAAAGTGAAGAACAATATCGCCTGCTTTTTGAGACAAGCCTGGATGCGGTCTTTTTAACATCTCCCAATGGGAAGATACTTGCAGCCAATCCGGCTGCTTGCAAGCTTTTCGGGCGATCGGAAAAAGAGATCTGCAATTTGGGTAGAAATGCGTTGGTCGATACCTCCGACCCGCGTCTTGCTCCAGCGTTGGAAGAGAGAATGAAAAATGGTTACTTTTCAGGGGTGTTGACCTTCAAGCGAAACGATGGAACCAAATTTGAAGGGGAGATCTCCACTGCGCTTTTTAACGACAGCAATGGAAACCTGCGAACGAGCATGATCCTACGTGATATCACGGATCGCAAACGAGCAGAAGAGGTGATTAAGAAAAAACAGCAGGAGCTCCAACATTTTATTGAACATGTACCTGCTGCCATTGCCATGTTTGATAAGGAGATGAGATATCTGTGCGTAAGCCAGCAATTCTTCTCAGATTACAGAATCGAAGAACGGGATATTATCCATAAATCCCATTATGAGATTTTCCCCGAGATCTCTGAAAATGTGAAGGAAATTCACCGACGGTGCTTAAAAGGAGAAACGATTTCCAATGATGAAGAACCGTTTCCACGTCTGGATAGGAGGGTAGATTGGGTGCGCTGGGAAGTGCTTCCCTGGTATGAGAATAATGGAGAGATTGGCGGGATTATCCTGTTTTCTGAAGTAATCACGAAACGCAAATTGATTGAAGAGCGTATAAAAACGCAGTTGTATCGGTTGAAAACGTTGCGAGAGATTGACCAGGCTATCGTTGCCAGCGATGATATACACGTGGTGTTGAACACGTTGATAGAGATGCTGCTCTCCAGCCTGCGGGTGGATGCGGTGGATGTGCTGCTGTTGGATCCTGCGACCAATACATTAACCTTTGCCGTGGAAAAAGGTTTCCTCACCCCAAAGTTAGAAAAATTCAGCGTTCACCTGGGAACCGGATTGCTCGGACAGATTGCACTGGGGCACGAGAGATTGTTCGTTCCTGATCTGCGCGAAACCTCTCAACAATTAAGCCGCCCCTGGCTCCTTACGGATGAGAAATTTGTATCTTATGGTTGCGCACCTCTTTTTATCAAAGGGGAACTGAAAGGGGTTTTGGAAGTTTTTCACCGTTCGCTGCTCAACCCGGATGCAGAATGGCTCGATTTTTTGGATTCTCTGGCTGGGCAGGCAGCCATCGCCATTGACAATGCCAGGGTCAATGAAGGGCTGCGTTCTGCCAATCTGGATCTAACCCTGGCGTACGACGCCACTCTCGAAGGCTGGTCACGCGCACTGGATATGCGCGACAAAGAAACCGAAGGACATACCGAAAGAGTTACCCAATTCACGCTGGAATTTGCGAAAAGGCTGGGCATCAGCGAAGAGGAACGCGTCCATATCCGGCGTGGGGCGCTGCTGCATGATATTGGAAAACTGGGCATTCCTGACCATATCCTCTTGAAACCCGCAGAACTGACCGAAGAAGAATGGGAGATCATGCGTAAACACCCGGTGTATGCTTTTGGGATGTTGGCGCCAATCGCATATCTGCGACCCGCCATGGATATTCCCTATTGCCATCATGAAAAGTGGGATGGCAGCGGTTATCCGCGCGGATTGAAGGGAGAACAGATCCCGCTGGCGGCGCGCCTGTTTGCGGTGGTGGATATGTGGGATGCGCTGCGGTCCGAACGTCCGTATCGAAAGGCATGGCCTGAAGAAAAAGCACTGGAATATATCCGTGCGCAATCCGGCAGTCATTTCGATCCAAAGGTGGTGGAGGTTTTTCTCCAGATGATGGCAGAATAAAAGAAATCTGCTCAAGATAAACAATTTAACATCAGCGGCATCACCAAAAACCAGCAAATCATCAGCAAAGCCTAGTGCGGTAATCGGTTGGATTGCTTTTCAACAATGCCTCTCCCTGTGACTTCCAGCGCGAAGATCTGTTGTTTAATTAAGGACATTAAACTGACCATGCGCAACGAAAAAGAGATGTTTGACCTGATTTCGCAAACCGCTCAGCAGGATGAGCGCATTCGTGCAGTCATCCTGGAAGGCTCGCGCGCCAACCCCCATGCTTCTAAGGACATCCTGCAGGATTACGATATTGTGTACATCGTGAGCGAAATGGAGCCCTTCGTGCGGGATCACGAGTGGGTGAAGTGCTTCGGAGAGTTGCTCATCATGCAGATACCGGATAGTATGGGAGACCAATCTCACAGTACAGAAGATCATTTTGCCTATCTGATGCAGTTCCGCGACGGCACGCGCATCGACCTGAACCTGTACATGCTGGAGGCATTCCAAAAGCGCGGGCGTGACAGCCTGAGTGTGCTGCTATTGGATAAGGATACCACTTTTGAATCGTTCCCTGCGGCGGACGAAAGCGATTACCTGCCTCATCCGCCCACCCCTAAAGCGTTCGATGATTGCTGCAACGAGTTCTGGTGGGTGTGCCCCTATGTTGCCAAGGGGCTATGGCGCGGGGAAACCACCTATGCCAAATACATGCTGGATGTGATCGTGCGTGCGCAATTGATGAAACTGCTGAACTGGTACATCGGCATGCGTACTGAGTTCAAATGCAATCCGGGAAAAGAAGGGAAATATTTCCAAAAGTATCTCAGCACAGAAGAATGGAAAAAGTTGATGCGGACTTATGCGGATGCTGACCCTGAAAACAACTGGCGTGCTCTGTTCAACATGGCAGACCTGTTCCGGGTGATCGCGCAGCAGGTTGCTGAGCATTTTGCTTTGGATTATCCAGATGCAGAGTATCAGCATGTGCTGGTGTACCTAAAACAAATCCAAAATATGCCAAAAGATGAAAAAGAACTTCCTTGACCAATTTTTTCTATCTATAGATTACTTTGCTCGCGATACGTGGAGAGAAATGCTGTGATCAAAAAAACGATAGATTGAAGGAGTGAAATGACAAATGTTTTAACGTTAAGAAATGTGAAACAGGAAGATCTTGCAGTGTTCTTTGCCAACCAAATGGATGAGGATGCTGATTTCATGGCGGCTTTTACTTCCCAAGATCGCTTTGATAAAAATGCTTTTGATGCGCATTGGAATAAAATCATGCATGATCCCACTGTTCACATAAGAACAATTCTCGTTGACGACGGGGTTGCCGGTTACGTGTTGAGCTATGAGGAAGAGGGAAGACCAGAGGTGAGTTATTGGTTAGGGAAGCACTATTGGGGGAGAGGATTGGCTACCCATGCATTGCGGATTTTTCTGCAGCAGGTGAATACAACCCGCCCTATTTATGCTCGCACGGCAAAAGATAACCAGGCTTCGCGCCGCGTGCTGGAGAAATGTGGTTTTAAGGTGATCACTGAGAGCGAGGGTTTTTCCAATGCGCGTGGAAAAAAAATACCAGAACTGTTGCTCGTGCTTTGAGCCGATTCAATGAGTGGGAGGGCGTTTAATATACAAGGACGGTTCACCATAACCATCAAGCATTTAAACTCTCCTACATTCTGATAAAAAGTCCTCCAATCTTTAATAATGGATCAGAGGAACGTTTTTTGTATTGTATCGGGTTGTTTTTTATATTTAATCCTTGGCGTGCAACTTGTTGCTGATGAACTTGCCCATTTCCACCACTGCCAGCAAACCTGCGGCGATACCGGCAACCATCAGCCAGTCTTGCAGGGTTAATGGCACAATACCTAGAAGGTTGCCAATGGCGGGGATGAGGAAGGGTAATATGGCAGTCACCAACCCGGCACCCACCGCCCACAACAGCGGTTTGTTTGATGTAACCTTGTTCATGCGGAAGAGCGGAATGCGCATGCTGCGGTAGGCGAAAATGTAAATCATGGAGTTGATGGCGAAGGATGCGAAAACGATGCTGCGTCCTTCGACAACATTCAAATGCACGGTGTACATGTGATTGAAAAGATAAAGTGCAGCCGCAGCACTGGCAGTACTGATGATGCCGATCAGTGAAAGCCCCAGATTATTCAAAATGGGTTCTTTCAGTGAACGTGGTTTTTCATCCATGATGCCCCGTTCTTTGGGTTCGTAACCCAACACGATGTCAGAAGGACCATCGCAGATCAGGTGGATCCACAGGATCTGCGCCACCACCAGCGGAGCTGGCCAGCGCAGCATCATGGCAATGAAGATGGTCAGCACTTCGGCGAACGAATTCGAGAGAGTGTATGCCACCACTTTGCGGATGTTCTCAAAGATGATACGCCCTTCTTCAATGGCAGCCACAATGGTGCGGAAGTTGTTATCCAGCAGGATCAGGTCAGCGGTTTCTTTTGCCACATCCGTGGCGCTTCCCACCACCACACCGATATTAGCCTGCTGCAGAGCGGGCGCATCGTTCACGCCGTCGCCGATCATGGCGGTCACTTCTTGGTTATTTTGTAAAGCGCGCACAATGCGCAACTTGTCGTGCGGACGGATGCGCGCGAAGATAGCGGTCTTTTTAACCCGTTCTGCCAGTTCTTCATCGCTCATGGCTTCCAGGTCGGTGCCTTCGATGATCTCATCGCCAGCGTGCATCAATCCGATGGTACGCGCGATGCGTTCGGCAGTCACGCGGTAATCTCCGGTGATCATCTTTACCTGGATGCCGGCTTTCTGGGCAACCCTGATAGATTCTTGCACCTGTTCGCGCAGGGGGTCTTCCATGCCCAGCAGTCCTAGCCAGGTATAACCGCTGTGGTCTTCCGGCTCACCACCACCCCGGTAAGCCAGACCCAGCAGGCGCAATCCATCTCCCGCCCATTCTTTCACCCGAACCAGGATGCGTTCCTTTTCTTTTTTCTCCAGCTTGCACATTTCTAGCACAATTTCCGGAGCGCCCTTCAGGTAGTTGTATTTTTTTCCATCCAGGTTGTTCACAGTGACCATGAATTTGGTTTCACTGCTGAAGGGTTCTTCAGACAGGCGTTCGGTTCGGTCAACCAGTTTCTGCGGATCATCTGAAGCCAATGTCAGGGAATATTCCCACAGGGCTACATCCACCGGACCTTCCAGATCGTTGCACAATACCATGGTCTGGTAAGCGCGCGTCTGGTCAGTGAGATCGGCGCGTGTAACGCGCATGCGCCCTTCGGTGAGGGTGCCGGTTTTATCGGTGCAGATGACAGTCACGGAACCCAGCGTCTCCACTGCTTGCATGCGTTTCACCAGACCATTGCGCTTGAAGATCTTGCGCATGCCCAGCACCAGAATAACGGTAACGGCAATCAGCAGACCTTCCGGGACGGCAGCAATAGCCAGGATGATCGACGTTCGTAAGGTATCCAGAAACGAGCCGCCCAGCGCCAAACCGGCGATCAAGATCGTCAGGGTAAAACCGATCACAACATAGGTCAGAGTTTTGCTGAACGCTTTCAGCCGAGCCTGCAAGGGGGTATCTTCTTCCACATGTTCCTGTAAGCTGGTGGCGATCTTGCCCAGTTCAGTGCTGCTCCCAGTGCCGCTCACTTCCATCAGTCCACGCCCACTCAAGACGGTGGTGCCCATGAAAACTTGGTCGTTCGCAACTTTGGTGACCGGTTCACTTTCACCGGTCAGGATGGCTTCATCGATGGTCACCCTGACGCTTTCGAGCAGAACCCCGTCGCCGGGGGCTTTCTCACCAGCGTTCAAGATGACCAAATCGCCTGGCACCAGTTCCCAAACTTCTACTTCGCAACGTTCTCCGGCGCGGATCACGGTAGTGGTAGGTTTGAGCAATCCCTTGAGAGCAGTGTAGGTTTTCTGCGCCTGATATTCCTGAATGAATCCCAAAATTACATCTACGATGACCACGGCGATAATGATGGCGAAATCGCTGGTCTCATTGGCGAGTAAGGAAACCAGAGCAGCCACCAGAATGATATAGATCAACGGGCTCTTGAACTGGTTGAGCAGCAAGACCCAGGGTGGGGTTGATTTTTCTGCCGGCAGACGGTTTTCACCGAACTGACGGCGCCGTTCCAAAACTTCAGCTTTGGTTAACCCTGATGAATATCGTTTATCCGTTTTTGACATGATCGATACCTTGCTTGAATAGGGCGATGATATGCGGGTCAACTACGCTGTAATAAACTTCCTTGCCATCGCGGCGTGCCTGGACGATATGCATCTGGCGCAATCCGCGCATATGGTGCGAAACGGCGGATTCTGTTACACCGATCAGCGTTGCCAGCGCCTGGATGTTCAATTCCTGTTCCACGATCACGGAAAGGATGCGCACCCGGCTGGTATCGCTGAAGACGCTGAACAGCTCAGCTACATGTGCAGCCGTGTGTTCATCGAGAATAAAAGAGTTTGCATTCATGATTATTCCTTAAACAATTAAACATATACTCAATTGTTTGTGTATAATATCATCAACTTCATTAAAAAACAAGTTTTCCGAAGAATAACGGTTTCGCTGTAAATTCAAACGAAAGTTCCCAGGCAAGGAAAAATGCAGTGTATCGGTGTACGGGCAAAGCATAGAAGTTGCTTCCCATCCTGATATTCAGTTGAGGCATGCGGCGTATCTGGTGGTATGCCCCGAAGGTGTGCATTATTCTGCAATGAATGGCGGAAGAGCGAATGAGCGCATTCAAACATCACTCTGCCTGGGTTCCACGGTGGAGACCGAAATTGAAGAGAAACAAGCCACTTTAATCGCTGTAGATAATGACCCCGCCCTGGATCATATTTTGCCGGATGGTGGTGCTATCCGGCTATCATTCGATCCGGCTCGCTGTTATCTGCTGCCGTACGAAACCTGATTTCCTGAAAAAGCGGTTTTGAAAAAACAGTGAGTTCTGGACTGGAAATATAAAAACAGAACGGATAACAATACCAAAAGATTTGATAAAAGAGCGCTTGATCTGCCACGAGCGCTTTTATCAAATAATGCTCTAATATCTTCTGTAGATCGTATCGATATAATAACAATGATAGAAGATTAACTTGTGATTCTGGATCATGGTTCAGGTAGTTTGCACGAGCAGCACAAAGAGAGAGGAGATCGATTGCAATGAAAGGGTTTATTCAAAACATTGAAGACATCACCGTAAAAAATGAGAATTTTCGGCAGGTGTTGTATACCGCCCAAAACTGCCAGCTTGTTGTTATGTCTTTGAACCCCCAAGAAGAGATCGGGATGGAAATACACCATCTTGACCAGTTCTTTCGGGTGGAAGAGGGCAGCGGTGAAGCGATCCTTGATGGGGTAACCACACCCATCAGCGCAGGGTTTGCTGTGATCGTACCAGCCGGGGCGAACCATAACATCATCAATACCGGCAATGTACCGCTGAAGCTGTATACCATCTATGCACCCCCTCATCATCGCGATGGAGTGATCCACCATACTCGCGCCGAAGCGGAACATGATGAAGAAGAGTTCGACGGAAGAACAACGGAATAAGAATAAAAAATTCCCTTGGCTACAATAAGCAGCCCTTTTCTATCAGGAAAGGTTCCTGCAGGCATATCTCGATCACTTCACGTATACTGAATAGGAGCGGAGTTGGTACAATCTGCTTGCCTCATGAGAAAAGATATTTTGCTGACGGCAAAAATATCCGAGAACCCTGGCTATGCACTTGCCATAGCGAGAATTTGCCCAGACTGTGAGCTTGAGGTTATTGCGTTGCATAGTTCTGCATGAAAGAAGTCGATTTTGAGAATATGAACGAACCGGAGCCTACAATAAAAGAAAATAAAACAGAGATGACCGCTCAAGACGTGCTTGCGTTTCTCTCTCTAATGAAGCAAAACAATATTGAAATATGGATCGATGGTGGGTGGGCGGTAGATGCATTGCTCGGCAGCCAGAGCCGTCTGCATGAAGACCTGGATATAGCAGTGATCCATCGATCTGTGGGGCGCATCCGGGCATTGCTGGAAGCGAGCGGATTTTCAGAAATAGAGCGGGATGATAGCTGGCTGTGCAACTTTGTGATGGGTGATGAACAGGGGCGTCTCATTGATGTCCACTCTTGCGAATTCGATCCGGAAGGACGTTGCATCTTTGGCGTACACTACCCATACGATGCGTTAAAGGGCAGTGGAATGATTGGCAGTGTTCCGGTGCAGTGTATCACACCCGAGTGGCTGGTGAAGTTCCACATCGGCTACACGCTGGATGAAAATGACTATCGGGATGTAAAAGCCCTGTGCGACAAGTTCCATCTTGAAATTCCGAAAGAATACGCAGACTTTGGCAGGGTAGAAGAGGGAAAAAGGAAAGATTGAAGGATGTCCAAACAGCACACTTTCAAAGCAAAGATAGAAGACGCAGGAACAGGCGGAGCATTCGTAACCGTCCCGCTGGATGTGGAAGCCGTCTTTGGTAAGAGTCGTGTTAAGGTCAAGGCTTGGATCGATGGAGAACCCTACCGTGGATCCCTGGTGCGAATGGGAGGACAGGCTCACATCTTGGGCATCCGAAAAAACATCCGAACCCGAATCGGAAAATCGATCGGGGATGTGGTAGAAATTATTCTGCAAGAAGATACCGAACCACGCATGGTAACCGTTCCGGAAGATCTGCAGAACGCTTTTGCCGGTCATAAAGATGCATGGGCGTTCTTTGACACGCTTTCTTATTCGCATCAAAAAGAATACGTGCAGTGGATCGAAGAGGCAAAGAAAGCAGAAACGCGCCAGGATCGCGTACAGAAAACGATCCGATTCTTATTGGAGAAGAAAAGTCGCCAGTAGCTCATGAGAGGGACGGAAAATATGCAGAACAACGCCATGATAGATATATTAGCTGGGGATGAGCCGTTCCCCGCTTACAAGAAGGATTTGATGTTATATGGGCAACTGGTAGGTTCCTGGTCTGTGCAAAGTACCTGGTACGATCGGAACGGAGAAATTAAAAAAAAGCGAGGGGAATGGCATTTCGGCTGGGTTCTGGGGGGACGCGGCATCCAGGACGTGCTGTTTGCTGAAGGGGCAACTCCTGATCAATACGGCACAACTCTGCGCTGCTACGACCCTGCTTTGAAGATATGGCATGTTTCCTGGATGCAGCCGTATGGCGGGGAATTCGTGCATCTGATCGGTAGAAAAGTTGGGGCTTCTATTGTTCAAGAAGGCAGCGGATCGGATCCTGCCCGGCGAGAGCGCTGGACCTTTCGTGATATCACTGCAAATTCCTTTCTTTGGTTGGGAGAAGTCTCTTTTGATGGTGGAAAAACCTGGTTCCTGGAACAGGAAATGCGCGGTACGCGCATGGAATGAAGCTATGCAAAAAATTCACCATGAAATTTTACAGTTGTGCTTCAATAGCGAGTTTCGACTTCTTGTCCAGCAGTCCTCCGCTTAAGGCGTGATGAATGTAATTGAGGATGTCATTTTGGGAATTTGCTTTGTTGATGAGAAGCAATACAGAAATGATATCCAGCAGCACCAGCTTTTGCTGGCTTTCTTTGCGCTGGGAGATATCGATCGACGTCAATTTATCTGTGATCCTGGCGTGGCAGTGGGTGTTAAACGGTACGATGCTGCATAGCCCCTGAATGCACTGGCGCACCGTGACCGGTTTTTCGTCATCGCAAAACGATAGATAAAGATCGCAGATTTCATTGAATTTCCCTTGCTTATCCCAGCGCACATTTTCCGCGATCATGCGCAGACCGATGTTGCGCTGGTAAGAATTTGGGTCGCTCAATTTCGTGACAAAAGTATCCCAGTAGGGGAACACATCCTCATATTGTTCAGATCTGGCAAGCAACAGCAAGAAGCAATGGTAGCGGAGCGTGTCCGCTTTTTCTGACAACCATGGAACCAGTTGCGCGATATCGCCCTTTGTGAGGGTTAGAGCGAGTGCGGGCAGGTCTTCTTTTGGGTAAGATTCGATCTTTTCGCGGGTGAGCATGGAATTTCTCCTGAGAGTTTTAAAAATTATATACTTTCCCTGTCTGGAATGAAGCTATGCTTTATCTGTTCGATATGAAACCAGTATCAGAAATTTGTTGAGAAAAAAGGGATAAAAATGTTTTACTCCTAAAATTTACTCAACAACTGGAAAAATTTCCACTTTCCATGTGAAAACATTTCATTGATAATGAAAAATAATTGCTATATCATTTCCTTAATGAATGAAAACAAACGGATGTGGAAAGTCAATTTGCTATGAAAACGAATGAATTGATCATTGTTCAGACCGCTGCTGCTGATCAAGATGAAGCGGAAAAGATCGCGACGCTACTGGTATCGCAAAAGCTGGCAGCCTGCGTGCAGATGCTGCCCATCCAAAGTTGTTATCGCTGGAAAGGAAAAGTCGTGCATGACTCTGAAGTGCTTCTGCTCATCAAGACCAGAAGTGATTTGTACGAAGAGCTAGAAGCTGCGATACTGGAAACCCACAGTTATGAAGTGCCGGAGATCGTTCAAGTTCCTATCGAGCGTGGATCGGCAAATTATCTACAATGGATCGTTGCAAGTACCAGGAAGGAAGCGTAAATGGATGCCATACGCGTATTCCTTGAAAGCGCCAGCCACAGGGTCTTTTGCGGTGCGCTCGATTGGCCGGGGTGGTGCCGCAGTGGGCGTGATGAAGATGCTGCTCTGCAAGCTCTGCTGGCGTATGCACCACGTTATGCAGAAGTGCTGCAGATTGGCAACGTATGGTTTCCTGAAGTGAAGAACCTCTCGCAACTTATTATGGCGGAGCGTGTGCCTGGAAATGTCACCACCGATTTTGGCGCACCGGATGCAATTCTGGCAGGTGACCAGGAAGCTCTGGATGAAAAGGAAACAGCGCGCTTGCAGGCAATCCTGTGGGCATGCTGGCGCAAACTGGAGCAGGTTGCCCGGGCAGCCGAGGGGAAAATATTGCGCAGCGGACCGCGCGGTGGAGGCAGGGATCTGCAGAGTATTCTTGAGCATGTCATGGAAAGCAATGCTGCATACTTAGCGCGCATTGCGCATAAAGTTCAACGTTCTGCTCAAGATGATCTGCTGGCGGAACTGCGCACCATTCAACAGGCAGATCAGACTGCCATTGAAAATGCTATTCGCAGCGGCTTGCCGAAGAGTGGTCCGCACGGTGGACGCATTTGGACGTTACGCTTCTTCATCCGGCGTGTCGCCTGGCATGTTCTCGACCACGCCTGGGAAATCGAAGATCGTGTTGAATAAAAAACCACCTGCTGCATATTGGTTACAGTACCCCATAATCCCCCATTGAGGACGTATAGAACAGGGTCGGGTATTTTTAATGAAATGATGGGAAAAAGCCAAGTCCGGCTATGTTCTTTGCTTGAATGATTTAGAATAGTGTGAAGTGAATTCGTGATTTAATTTTTGAACGGAGGCAACCATGAAAGCCATTGCTCTGGTGGTCAGCGCCAGGAAACAGGGAAACTGCTATGATTTTGCTCAATTCGTCCTGGACGATTACAAAAACAAAGGTGTAGAAACAGAGCTGATCAATTTTTATGACTATCAGATCACTCCCTGCCAGCGTTGTGCGTATGAGTGCATTCAAAAACTTGATCCGGCAAAAGGCACCAATTCTGCGTGCCCGATTCAGGATGATGTGCGCATGATCTGGGAAAAGACCTGGCAGGCAGAGATACTGCTTCTGTTTATCCCCAATTATGGGGGGATGCCTCCGGCGTTGTGGCTGGCTTTTTCACAGCGTTCCCAGGCATTCTTCCGGCAGGCACCTGTTGAAAAATTGAAACATTCGGTAGTCAGTGCGCTGATCGTGGCTTCCCCGCACCAATCCAGCGGAGCAGCCTGGGCATTTTCTTTCATGGCTGATGAGGTGAAAGGGCTAGATAGGAGAGTGGCGAGTTTCGAAGTGATCAATCCGCCGCAATTTCAAGATGAATATACGTTCTCTCCGTTGATGCAAAACGCCGAGATTCAGCGCCGGTTGAAATTTATGGCAGAACAGACGTGGAAAACCGCCGTGGCTTTAAACTAAAAAGTTGTTGCAAGAAAATCTTGTGAATGAAGAACGATTATGAAAAAGTGGATGCCCATCCTTGTCATTGGATCAATCCTGGTTTTTACAGCAGGTGTGATCTATTTTTATGCTCACTCGTCCTCCGAGGAGGATGTGACAAACGAAGATGGAAGTCAGACACCTTCCTTTGAATCGATCGGAAAAACCACACCGGCAAATCAGTCAGAGTTGCCGGTTCTGCTCGCATACTATACCGGTGATGAAGGTTCATTCAAAGCGTTGCAAATGGCGGCTCCGTATCTCACCGCTGTTTCAGCAGATGTTTATCTTGTTCAAGCTGATGGCAGCATCAACGGGTCTGACGAGATGAGTGCAATGACTTGGAATGATGCTCGGAATATTGAAACATATGCTTGCATCAGCAATTACAATGACGATCCAGAAGTGAATGATTTTGACGCCGAACTGGCACATGCTGCCATTGTCACGTATCGCGAACAGTTGATCGAAAGCCTTGTATCGGTGGCGCGCGATGGCGGGTATGCGGGTATCAATATTGATTTTGAAAATCTGGCTTATTCTGCAGATATCGAAGAAGACCGCTCTGCTTTCACCTCTTTTATCCAGGGTCTGGCTGAGCGCTTGCATGCTGAATCGCTCAAGCTGATCATCAGTGTGCCCGGCAAGAGCGAGGAATCAATCGATAACACCTGGGCATATCCATTTGATCTGGCTGCGTTGGGAGAAACGGCAGACTATCTTCAATTGATGACCTACGACCAGCATGGGCCATGGGGAGAACCAGGCGCTGTGGCGGGCGCAGATTGGGTGGAAGGTTGCCTGCAGTATGCTACGTCCCTGGTGAATCCGGCAAAGTTGTTGATCGGGTTGCCCGCTTATGGCTATGATTGGGATCTGACCGCTTCGGATTTCGAAAACGGCAGCATTGTGGCTGGCGACATTTCATGGAAGGATTTTGCCGCTTTGGTCAGCAGCCCTGATGTTGAAACGGGTTGGGATATCGCTTCGCAATCACCTTATTGTAGGTATTCCGAAGAAGGACATGCGCATATCGTGTGGTTTGAGAATAGGGAGAGCATTCAAACGAAAGTGAAATTGGTTCGGGAATATGCTCTGGCGGGTGTGTCTGTGTGGGCGCTGGGAAAAGAGAATGAAAATTTCTGGCAGGCAGTAGAAGAAGGGTTGAAATAAAAGCCCCAGGCTCTTGACTACTCGTCACCCCCGCAACCCATGGATGATTTTGGCGAGCAGGTTTGTGCCAGCAAGCGTGAATTGAAGAGGGGTAGCACGCCCGTTGCCAGCCTGATCTCATCGGCAAGCGGGGAGTTGATGAAATTCCATCAATTGCTGGTCCCATTATTCTGATCGCTGCAATGCTTTTGCCACCATGGGGGAAAAAATAATTTTGATTTCAACGATGCTCCACTCTACACTCTTTTTAAGAGACACGAATGGAGAATATAGCGATGAACAAATATTACCCTAATCTTTTTAAACCCTTGAAGGTCAATTCGCTTATGTTGAAGAACAGGATATTTTCATCCTCTATGGGAATGCCTGCACACCATATTTTGCTTTCTTCAACATACTATGACGAAGTAAGCCTCCTTGACAAAGCCATGGGAGGAGCCGCACTGGTTTTTCTTCAGCCCGAAAAAGCTATTGCCGATGATAATTGCGAGTATCCCAAATATGAGAGAGATAGAATCCGTGAGGACCTTTCGGTAGCAAGGCAATACGGGGCGAAAGCAGCTATTCAGGTATGGCCGCGATTGAAGATCAACACAGGCGATAGCTTGCGCGCTCATTATGATGGAATGGTAGTGCATGCCCCGTCGCCATATTTAACAAAGAGCGGAAAGCGTGCCATCGAACTGACCAAAGAAAAGATCAAAATGATGATCCAGGAAGCGGTGAAGGATGCCATCGCCGCTAAGAATTTCGGATTTGATATGATTCAGGTTCGGGTGGGCGCTGAAAGCATTGCGGCGCAATTCTTGTCTCCCGCTTTCAATAAACGAACGGATGAATATGGCGGCAGTCTGGAAAATCGCATGCGATTTTCGATTGAATATATTCGGGCAGTGCGAGAAGCGGTCGGAGCAGATTATCCCATCATGTTCCACGTCGGTGAAACGCAGTTCCTTCCGAAATCTTATGGAGCCGAGGATGTTTATGCGCTGCTTGATAACGTCAAAGAGTATGTTGATATGATCAACGCGGTTGCTGGAGGGATGGATATGATCCCCGGATACTTCCCGGAAGATAAAACCTTTGACCCAGCCATGGGGTTCAAAGCCTGGTATGCTGCAAATGGCGTGGCGACCTCAAAATTTACTTCAACCGAATCCCTTAGCCTGATCTTTGCTGCGAAAGTAAAAGAAAGATATCCCGACAAGATCGTGATCACGAATGGCTCGATCATGACCCCAGAAACAGCCGAAGCGGCAATTGCGGAAGGAAAAGTAGATGGGATCATGCAGGGTAGGGCATTAAACGCAGATCCATTCTGGCCAAGGAAAGCCATGGCAGGACAACGGGAGGATATTGTCCCTTGCTTACGATGCGGGTATTGCTATCACACGGCAACCAATCACACCAACACGCAATGTTCGGTCAACCCGCGCTACCGCAGAGAAAATCGGGTGCCGTTGGAAGTGCCCAAAGCCAAACTAAGGAAAAAAGTGGTGGTTGTTGGAGCCGGACCCGCAGGTTGCAAAGCAGCGTTGGTGGCGCAGGAGCGCGGGCACGAAGTGATTCTGCTGGAAAAGAGCAATGAGATCGGCGGACAGATCCGTTATGGGCAATATGAAAAGATCAAGGTAGATCTGGTGAATTATTTGAACTATCTGAAGGCGCAGATCAAGAAAAACAACATTGACATTCGCTACAATACCACTGCCACACCGGAACTGATCAGGGAGCTCAAACCGGACGCTCTGTTCATTGCAATCGGTGCCAGGCCTATTCCCCCAGACATCAAAGGTTCGAATGGAGAGCATGTGCATCAGGTGTTGGATATTTACCCGCAACTCGCCAGATTGGGGAAGAGAGTGACAGTGATCGGTGGGGGGCTGGTGGGCTGTGAGCTGGCGTACGAGTTGCTGGAGAAGGGACATGAAGTAACGATTGTGGAAATGACTGATCAAATTGCAGCACAGGGACACTTCCTCTATCGCATGGACCTCGAACGAGGCCTTGAGAAACATGGAGATCGGGTAACGATCCTGAAGAATACCGTATGCAAAGAAATCCAGGGAACCAAAGTGCTCGTTGAGCAGGGAGGGGAGAAAAAAGAGATCGAAGGGGATGACGTGGTGATCGCGGTGGGGATGAAAGCGGACAAAGAAGAGGCGTTCGCGTTCTACGGGATCGCGGACGAAACGTTCATGGTGGGAGACTGCGAAAAGGTGGGCAAGGTGCTGGAAGCCACGAACGACGCGTATTTCATCGCGGCTAATTTATAAGAATAGAAAAAGCTTATTGGTATGGTAAGAGAAGAACCGGTGTTACAGCCGGTTCTTCTGTTTTTTCCTGAATTTTATGGAAGGGGTTTTTGCCACTATGGTGGAAAAAGTAGAATGGCATTTGAAATTCACAAAAAATATAATGGCATAAATGACTTCATAAGAACAACGAACAGAGATCAAAAGGTTGGATTCATGACAAAACTTAATAAAAATTTTCTCTGGGGGTGCGCATCGGCAGCGAATCAATGCGAAGGCGCTTATCTAGAGGATGGGAAAGGACTTAGCCTTGCAGATTGTTTAACCGCCGGGACAAAAGAGCGAAGAAGGGAATACACAGATGGGGTGGAAGAGGGCAAATATTACCCATCACACGAAGCCGTCGATTTTTATCACCACTTTCGGGAAGATATTAAGCTTTTTGCAGAGATGGGAATGAAGTGCTTTCGCACATCCATTGCCTGGAGCCGCATATATCCCCATGGTGACGATGATGAACCAAATGAGAAAGGGCTTCAATTCTATGATGATATGCTGGATGAACTGTTGAACAATGGCATTGAACCCGTTCTCACTATTACCCACTACGAACCTCCTTACGCGCTGGTTGAAAAATATGGTTCCTGGAAAGATCGTCGCTGTATTGATTTGTATGAAAAGTACTGTCGTACGATTTTCACCCGCTACAAAGACAAGGTGAAGTATTGGATGACCTTTAATGAGATCAATTCAGTGATCTTTAACCCGACCTTTCCGGTGGGCATCAGAATTCTCCCCGGCGAAAATAAAAAAGAAATTGCGTATCAGGCTGCGCACAATATGTTGGTTGCCAGCGCGCGCGCTGTGAGATTAGGGCATGAAATCAGCCCTGATTTCAGGATTGGCTGCATGATCTGTATGCCCATGTTCTATCCGGAGACGTGTAAACCAGAAGATCAAGTTGAAGCTATGAAAGCCAACGATGACACATATTTTTTCAGTGATGTGCATGTAAGGGGATTATATAGCAGGAAAACCAAAAGATTGTTCGAAAAGAACGACCTGCATATCAACATGGAAACAACCGATGAGAGAGATTTAGAAGAAGGAACGGTTGATTTTATCGGGTTCAGTTACTATTCGTCCGCAGTTTCCACCAGCCGTGAAGTGGACAAATCACAGGGCAATATCTTTTGGATGGTGAAAAATCCCTATCTGGAGGAAAGCGAATGGGGATGGGGGATCGACCCTCAGGGGTTGCGCATTGCGTGTAATTGCCTTTATGACCGATACCAAATTCCTCTTTTCTGTGTAGAAAATGGGTTTGGTGCGCAAGACACGGTGGTCAATGGACGGGTCCACGATCCATACCGCATTGATTATCTACGCAAGAACATTAGCGCATTGATCCAGGCGATTGACGAAGACGGCGTTGACCTGATCGGTTACACAGTGTGGAGCGCAACGGATATCGTGAGCGCAGGTACAGGCGAGATGAGAAAGCGCTATGGCATGATCTACGTAGATCGAGATGATAGCGGGGGTGGGAGCATGCAGCGGATAAAGAAGGATAGTTTCTACTGGTACCAGAAAGTGATCGCATCAAATGGCGATGACCTGGAGTAGCTCTTTTTTTTGCCACAATGGCGGCAATACACAATTTGAAAAAAGAACAATAAAAACTACCATCGAGTTAAAAGCAGATATATTACGGCTTCATTGAAGTTGATAAAAATAATATGGGTAAAGGAGGCTTTTATCGAATCTGAATAATAACAATAAGGAATATCTGAAATTTAAAAAGGAGATAAGTTATGGAAAAGTTCACGAAATTTTTAGAAAAATACTTGGAACCTGTTGCCGAATGGATATCCAATAATCGGTTCCTAAAATCAATTTCAAATGGCATGATCATGCTAATGCCCTTCCTCCTGGTAACCGCGCTGTTCTCTATTGTGCAAGGAGTGCCTGCCTGGTTAGATTTCATTCCTGATTGGAGCGAAGGGGTATCCAATATACTATTGTTGCCGTACAACGTCACCTTCGGATTGATCGCGTTGATCATTTCCTTCACGGTCGCCTATAACCATGCTGAGAAATTAAAAATAAATCCTGCAACCGGTGGGTTGATCTCGCTTGTCGTTTTCGTTATTCTCTCGGCAAAATACGAAAATGGGGCGTTCGACGGAACCTTTTTGGGAAGCAGAGGCATCTTTACAGCCATCCTGGTGGCTCTCCTGGTAATTGAACTGTACAAATTCTTATTGAAACTCAATCTCAAATTCAAACTGCCCGAATCGGTCGCGCACACGGTTCAATCTTCCTTTGAAGCCATCATCCCATTGGCTGTCATCTTGGTTGTCTTCTACGGACTCAGTGTATTGGTTCAGACAACAACCGGTCAAATGATCCCTGCTTTGATTCAGAGCGCAGTAGCCCCCGCTTTGAAAGCCAGCGACTCAGCATTGTTCTGGTTCGTATTGGGAATCTTGATGAGTGTTTTCTTCTGGATGGGTATGCATGGTTGGGCAGTGATGTCTGGCGTATGGTTGGCTGCCACCATCGCCTTCACCTCAGCAAATGCCGAAGCCGCGGCTGCTGGTCAGCCCATGCCCTACATTTCTGGTGGTACGATCTGGCTGTGTGGTCAACTTCATTGGCATGTGCCGTTGATGTTAATGCTGTTCTGCAAATCGGAACGCAATAAAGCTATTGGAAAAGCCACGTTGATTCCCGGTATTTTTGCTCTCAGTGAACCGTACACCTTTGGTGTTCCGGTAGCCTTCAACCCGATCCTTGCCATCCCCTACATTTTCGCCGGTCCTATTGCCAACGTCCTCAATTTTTATGCAGTAAAATGGGGCTTAATGAATCGCAGTGCCAATCTGATCCAGATCCTGGCTCCTGCGCCACTTCAAGGATTTCTTGGAACCAATGGAGATTGGAGAATATTCCCGATTTTCCTTGTCCTTTTGGCTGTTGAAGTGGTCATCTGGTACCCCTTCTTGAAGGTATGGGATAATAAATGCCTTCGCGAGGAAAAAGAAGCAGTTGCTTCTGCGAAAACGAAATAGCATAACAGTGGCGAAACGAAGCACGATATACCATGAAAACTATAATTTTATTTTGTGCAAATGGTTTTTCAACGATTATGATGCGAGATAAAATTCGCGAAACATCGCAAAACGAAGGGCTGGATTATACTATTGAGGCATTCCCTTTCGCTAAACTGGAAGAAGAAGGACAGCGCGCGGATTTAATTCTCTTGGCACCCCAAATCAGGTTCAATCGAAAGGCAGTCGAAAAATTGTACCCAGACAAAAAAATTATCATCGTGGATATGGCTGCCTACGGAGCCATGAACGGGAGTGCTGTTTTAAAAGAAATTCGAAACACACTGGGTGATTAAAGAGTATGCCATTGGAGATTCCATTGAAAGAGGAAATAACAAATATTAGCTGCGAGATCATCGCCCTGGCGGGGAGTGCAAAAAGCGCTTTCATCGAATCCATACGGGCAGCAAAAGATGGCGATCTTAATAAAGCCAAGGAACTGTTCGATATAGGAAGCGGACAATTCTTGCAAGCCCATGAAATTCATGCCAACCTGATCAAAAGGTTTGCAGATGGCGATGAAATCGAAATGAACATTCTCCTGGTGCATGCGGAATGCTTATTGACCAGTGCTGAAGATTTCAAGGTAATCTCTCGCGAAATTGTTGAATTTGCAGAAAGAAATAAAAAATAGTAGAAGTCATCAAACACAAATGATAAAACTGGCTCTTTTCTATGCCAGTTTTATCATTCTTTTCAGAAATATTAACAATGTTATTATTGTCTGCACATCTTGTGAATAAAAACAAAGTTTTGCGATGAACCTAACTGTACGACAGTATCAGATCATACGGTTGTTGAAAGAAAACATCAGTGCATTATCAGGCAATCAACTTTGCAGTGAATTAGATGTATCATCCAGAACCCTCCGTTATGAAATAAGCAGGATCAATAAATATCTTGGATGCGACTTGATCCGGTCGAGCCGCGAAGGGTATAGCATTGATGCCAGCCTGGATTTATCCACCATATTCAACGATATCCGGCTCAATGATTACCTGTATATCGTAAAATCGGTAGCGATTCTATGTTTAGAAGAAAAGGATCTGTCAGTTTACGATATCGAAGATCAATGCTTTGTCAGTAAACCAGTCATAACGAACATGCTGCATCTGATCTTGCATCAGATGAACAAATTCGATCTTCAGCTCTATAGAACAGGCGATTTCATTTCAGTCAAGGGGACCGAATTCAACAAGCGAAGGTACCTCATTAATTTGTTATTCTCCGAAACATTTGATGAATCGACATTTTGTCCGGAATCAAAAAACTATTTTACCGGCTTCGAACTTTCAGACCTTTGGGAGTTGGTTACAAGTACTATAGAAGACATCGGTATTCATATCAACGATGTTTACCTGAAACATATTGTCAATTGCACAGCAGTCAGCCTTCAACGTATCATGAATGGTCACATTACCGAGAAACATGCTGCTGCGGTTGTCAATTTTGGTGAAGAGCATGAAGCATACCTTTTTCTAACCTCTCTTCTCGACAAGGTGTTCCATAAATACAAGGTGAAAGTCCTTGAAGAAGACTTTCGGAGCATGTTGTGTTTTTATGCGGGATCTTTCAGAGATACCAATGCCAATCCCCTGCGTATGACGATACTCAATAACAAGGAATTTGAAATTACGATTCGCAGAATCATGGATAGGACACTCAAGCAGTTCAACCTGCATGCGAATTACGAGCCATTCTTTGATCGGCTTTTATTGCATGTTTATTTTCTTTTACTTCGCGCAAAAACATCCTCATTCGTAAAAAATGATATTACCTCAACCTTAAAGCAGACCAATCCATTTATTTACGATGTTTCTGTTTTTATGGCATATCTCATCCAAATGGAATTCAAAATTGAAATACCTGATGAAGAGATTGGATTCCTGGCGATCTATTTTGGTTCTGTGATCATCAATACCATTAATTATTCCAATTCTTACACGGTCATCTGTGTTTGCCCGAACTACAACAATCTGCGCGAACAGATTGAGGCCCAATTACTGAGTATGTTCAATAAGCGCATCAATATCGTAAAGTATGTTTCATCGTATTCGCATATTTCAGATGACGATACCTATGACTTTATTATATCGGTCATCAGCAACAGCTATACCTTTAAAAATATCGTGTATGTCAGCCCTGTAATCGGTCCGTGGGAATACCAAAAGATCAATGCAATGATCATTGAATGTGAAAAAAAACGGCAAAAGGAAGAGATCAAAGCGTTGGTACTGAAGTATTTCCAGCCTGATCTGTTCTTTTATAACGAGCCTTATCTTAAGGACATGGAAATTATGCAATTTCTTCATAGTAGAATGAAGGACAAAGGAATCGTCGAAGATGACTTTTTGGATTATGTATTGAAACGCGAGGAACTTGCCAGTACAGCTTTCTTTAACAAATTCGCGATCCCCCACGCGATCAACGCAAATGCCAGAGACACCAAGGTTGCTTATTACTATAGCGATAAACCGATCCGCTGGTTTGGCAGTGATGTAAACCTGGTATTGCTTATGGCAACCAAACAGTATGATAAAAATTTTATTCGTCTATATGAATTGATATTTGCGATTTTGATGGATAAGGAACTGTATTGCAAATTGCTGAAATGCAATTCCTATGAAAAAATGGTCGATTTTATCAGCAATCAATTGTAGCTTTTGTATATCCGTATGGGAATCTTTTTGCTTTTCAGGATGGCATTTAGGGAAACAAGGCAATGGAACTGACAAAAACATTGTATGTTCCTGATCGGACAGCCTGGCATGCCTGGTTGGAAGAACATGCCGCCAGCGAGCGGGAGGTCTGGCTCATTTATTACAAGAAGGACAGCGGCAAGCCGCGCATCCCTTATGAGGAAGCAGTAGAAGAAGCGTTGTGCTTTGGCTGGATCGATAGTCTGGTGCAGCGCATTGATGAGGAGCGCTACGCGCAGAAGTTCACACCTCGTAAGTTGGGGAGCAAGTGGTCTGAACTGAACAAACGACGCATTGCAAAGCTGGTCAAAGAAGGGCGCATGACCCCGGCTGGCATGGCGAAAGTGGATTTTCATGTGGACGAGATCAATCTCGATGAACCTGTCATCTCCGGGAAAAAGCCAATGCCCGAGCTATCCCCTTCGATCTAACAGTTGTTCATGGAAGATAATGTGGTATGGGAAAACTTCAGTAAACTGACGCCCTCTCACCGGCGCAACTACATCAGATGGATCATGGATGCCAAAAAAGAGGAAACTCGCATGAAACGCGCACAGGAAGCGCTGGAACTCCTGAAACAAAATAGAAAATTAGGTATGAAATGACATCATCGATCGAACAATTCACTTTTCGTTCACCTTCAAAAGACGATGCCGAAAAGGTGGGGGAGTGATTGAAGAAGAATGGAGACAAAAAAACCGCGAATGGACAATTCGCGGTTTTTTATTTTATCTGACCTGCCACATCTGCACTGTCCCCTCGTTGGTACAGGTGAGCAGGCGCGTCCCGTCAGGCGCAAATTGCAGGGAGTTGACAAATCCGCTTGCGGTGTGAATCTCACCGATAAACTGAGAATTTACTACATCCCAGAACAGCACCTTGCCATCACTGCCGGCTGCCAGCAGGCTGCCATCAGGGGAAAAGTTCAGCGAACTGAAATAGTCTGGATTGCTGAAAACCGCCAGCGCCTCCCCGCTGTGGGCGTCCCACAGGGTGATGATGGGCAAAAATTCCCCATCCACGCTTCCGGCGGCTGCGGTGGCAAGCAAGGCTCCATCGGGAGAGAGGGCAGAAGCGCTGATGAAATCCTCATGGCTGATCTCAGGTCCCAGGGTCGCGGTATCAATATCCATAGGTTGGATGGTAGCGCGCGCGATCCATAGAACGGTTTTGCCGTCTGCTCCGAACTGGAAGGAATAGACCGGTGCGGCTGTTGTAAAACCTGTGAGTTTGTGAATAATTCCGGCGCTGGCAATATCCCAAATTGTGATCTGCCATTCTTCGGAACTGGCAATCCCCAACCATTTTCCGTCAGGGGAGAAAGCTGCCTGCTGCACAAAGACTTCTTGCGGAATGCTGACTACTTCCTGTTGAGCCAGTACATCGTACAGAACGATGGATGGCTCATCCGATGCATACGCGACCAACTTGCCATCCGGAGAAACGCTATACAATGTCGCATACTCTCCCACTTCATAAGAAGCGATCTCCTGGTAGGTCTTGCTGTTGTAAAGGGTTGCCCTGGTAAGCCCTTGCAACCAGAACGACTTGCCATCCAGAGCCCACCGAACGTTCAATGCTTCTGCTGATTGCACAACCTCAGCACTAACAAGATCAGCGACCGTATGTGCGTTGATCTGTGCCGCGGGCTTACAGCCGGCAAACAGCAGAACAGCTCCCAGAAATAGCAAATAGAGGATCTTTTTGATACTGTTCATCCGTTACTCCAATCTCCTTCTTTCTTTATGAAACGTTTACTTTGCGTTCATTGTTCCCAATTGAGAATTTTATCAAGCCATTCCATGAAACTTTCCTTCAACATGGCGAAGAGACTCTCTTTCTTTTCGTCCAGCCATTCTTCCAATTCCTGGCTGGCTTTTTCTTTTTGCTCTTCCACAATATCTTCTGCGCTGTTTTTTATCGTTTTTCCGGCAGAAGTCAGCAACCCCTGCATGGAAAGCGCCAACCGTTCCTTCAGATCGGTGGGGGTGGCTTTGATCAGCACCGGTCGTTCACTTAGCATGAAAGCGGTCTCTCCGTTTGTACTCACCGAAAGCTCCAACCCTTTTCCGCTTCTGATCGAATCGGCATCGAGAGAAAAAGCTTCCAGTTGATAACCACCCACGTTCTGCAGGGTATATGCCAGAAAATCATCGCCACCGTACCCGCGCCAAACAAAAATATCCACCATCCCTGCACTGGTCATGCGGTATTGATAATAGCCGTTGAAGATATCGCTGGCGTCTTGTGAACTGCGGAGTCCCTGCAAACTGGCAGCCAGGTTCTTGAACACTTGCTGGCTGAACACCCCGAAAGAATTGTCTGCGGCACTGTCGGTTTCTGCATATTGCCAGAATATTTTTTCTACGTTGTGCCGCCCGAGCAGCATAATGGATGCCCGGCTGAGAAGGTCGGCGCGCACCACGTCTACCAGCGTACCACGCTCCTCGGCGATGGCAGCAAGGTCCTCTGTCTGCCAGGCTAAGCCGGTGATCCAGATGGGTTTCTCGCCGTACTGGCTGCCAGCGGCATCTACCAGAGCGATGATATCTGCCAGGGTAAAACCGCCCTCTGCGCTGGTAAGGCATGCGCCCGATACGGTATCGTAGGTTTGGTACATATACTTTCCTTCGGGTGCGATGGAGTACGTGTCGAGTTCAACCCCGATCACATCAAAAGCATCCCACATCCCAAGGGTATTGATGCTGTTTAAGAAAGCGCTGGGCTGGTTGATGCAGTTGCCGGTATCGCTTCGTATCCCTCCCAATATGACAAGATCGCTGTGTGATGCCTCTTTGATGGCGTTCGAGGCAATTGCCAGGCGTTCGGCATACGTGGAAGGGCTAGCCAGCACAGCCGCGGCAATGGGTTGGTCTTGCAGTTCGAAAGGTAAATTCACAGATTCACCGATCTGCCAGGCGTCAACCACATCCCCAAATTCTGCCACGCTCGCCCTGACATACCGTTCCCAGCTTTCAAGATACAGGGAAGCGACGTTTTCTTCGCTGAGATTTTCGTATTGCAGATAGGAGGGAAATCCTTCAAGAACAAGAGTGATCGACATTCCCTCCCGCTCAAGTTTATGGATCAGATCACCCAGGTCGATCTGGGTTCCCTGTGAGTTGATGGACCAGGTGAACAGACCGGCAGATCGTTCCACGAATTGCCAGGGGATGGCGATCTTGACAGACGTGACCCCTAGTGTGGTTGCGGTGTCGACGAACTGTTCACCATCCTGCGCATTCTCTAAATAAGCGCTCATGTCCAAACCAATGGGTGAAGGGCTGGCAAGGGCATTTGAGCCCTTATGCAAGAAAACGTATATCACCGCTGCAAGAAGAGCAATCACCAGCAGGAAAGAGAAGAATTTTTTCATATAGACCCTTTTAACTCTACATGAGACGTAGAAGTACTGTTTCAGTTGCAATCTCTATGCCAAAACACGGGGGTCGATCCAGGAAAAACGCGATAGAATAAAACAAGAGTAAAAATGGCAGACGAGAAGAATGAACCCCTAAGTCGTAGCGTACCGCGCTTTGCCGTGTTGCAGTTATCTGGTTGCGCAGGCTGCGAAGTATCTTTGTTGAACGCACACGAATGGACGGAGAATTTCCAACTAGCCTACATGCCTCTGGTCTCCAGCGCCTATGCCGTGCCGGAGGTGGACATTTTGCTCATCAGTGGGGGAGTGCGGACAGATGAAGATGCATATCATCTGAAGAACGCGGTGAAGAATGCGAAAAAAGTGGTGGCGGTAGGAACCTGTGCCATTTCAGGCGGGGTTGCCAACCTTGGCAATCGCGATGAGGTGCGACAGCTCTTTTTGCACCGACAAGACCGTCTGGAAGTGCCACGTTTGTTGCCACGTTCCAGACCGGTGGATGAACTGGTGCCCATTGACCTGTATCTCCCCGGCTGCCCCCCTACGCCGGAGCTGTTCATGGCTGCCCTTACCGATCCGGGAGGATATCAAGCCAGCCTGATTGTGTGCCAGGAGTGCGGAAGAAAAAAACTGAAAGAACCAAAGCCGGATCATCTGCTCGGTTTTCAAACAGGGAAGGTCGATCCAGAGATATGCCTTATCAACCAGGGTTATGCCTGCATCGGCACCAGCACGCGAGGTGGTTGCCGGGCTCCTTGCACGCGCGCAGGGCATCCCTGCGTAGGTTGCCGTGGTCCATCCAATCTATTGATCGAGAAGGACTCACAAGCCTGGCTGGAATCGATCCAAAAAATCTTTCATGGTATGACAAACGTTTCTGATGAAGAGCTCAGAGAAGCCTTGCTTTCGCCCCAACTGGCGCTCTTCCTCTTCCAGTTTTCCGATTACGCCGGTGGCGATCGTCCTGCCAGGTCAAAGGAGAAAGTGTTGTAATGGCTACTCTAACTTTCCCCCTCAGCCGAATCGAAGGACATGCCCGGGTGGAGATCGAGGTGCAGAATGGCGAGGTTGTTTCCACCCGTTTCAAAGCAACCGAGATGCGTGGCTTTGATATTTTTGTGCGAGGCGTTCCGGCGGAGCAAATGCCAGTGATCGTCCCGCGCATCTGCGGAGTATGTTCCACCGCCCACCATGTGGCGTCGGTGAAAGCACTGGAAGATGCTTATGGTGTGACACCTCCGCCGCTGGCATCCAGAATTCGCTCTCTGTTGCTGCTGGGGCAGCTTCTGCAAAACCAGGCTACATCTTTGTTCATTTTCACCATGCCCGACCGGGTAGGGGTAGATAGTTTATTCGAAATGGACGATGTGCAGGGAAATACAGCCAAACGTTTTGAGATGGCAAAACAAGCGCTCAAAATCAGAGAATTGGGCACAGATTTGATCACACTGGCGGGCGGGCAATTCATCCATCCAGTGCGCGCGGTGGTGGGAGGGATCACCGCGGGTATTTCTGCGGCGAACGCGGAACCCATGCTGAGACGTCTGGAGCAGGCGCTGCCAACAGCCTGTGATCTGTTTGATGCCTACTGGGAGCTGACGATACGCATGAAGGACCGCATTGGCAGTTGGGGTGATGACCAACCGGCTTACTACATCACATCCACCGGCAAAGTTAAACCCGATTTCAACAGCCATGAGATTCGAGTTATGAACCCCGCCGGTGAATGCTGCGAGATCTTTTCACCCAGATCCTTCCGTGACGTGCTCGAATTCAAGGAAAGCGAATATTCTTATGCCGGCACGACCTCATACAAAGGGGGAGTGATCCGCGCCAATTCGCTGGCACGCGCCAACCTGACTGCCCATATGGGCACCAGGGTGGCAAATGGCTACCTGCACCGGTTGCGCATTGAGTTTGGCACCCCGGCGCATCCCATCATGCTGTTTGATCTGGGACGCGGTATTGAACTGGTATATGCCATCGAGCGTGCTGCGCAAATGCTGGCACAGCCACTGGATAATGCGGATACGGATGTGCCATACACTCCACGCGACGGCGAAGGGTATGGTCTGGTCGAGGCACCGCGCGGACCGCTGATCCACCACTACGTGATCGAGAAAGACAAGATCGCCAAGGCGGAATTCATCATTCCCACCGTGCACAACATGCATTCCATCGAGCGCGCCTTGCAGGTGGCTGCGAAACGCTATATATCTGGTGATGCGGTGGACATGGAACTGGAGCGTGCGGTAGGGCGAGTGGTGCGGGCTTTTGATCCCTGCATTGCCTGCGCGACACACTGATATCGTTAACTTTTCTTTAATATGCAATATACTTGTTTTCCACCCTAATTCAGATAGAATGAAAATATAAAAATTTTTGGAGGAGATCATGTATTATAGCGATTGGGAACCAAGTTTTGGATTTTTATTTGCCTATGTTCTCTTTGTTCTTGCTCTCGTGGGTTTCTACCTGTATTGCACTTGGCGTCTCTTTGAAAAAACCGGGCGCAAGGGATGGGAAGGATTGGTGCCTGGGCACGACACGGTGGAAATGTTCGAGATCGTTGGGCGCCCCGGTTGGTGGTTTTTCTTGCTGCTGATCCCCATTGCCAACATCGTCATTGAGATCATGATCCTGTTTGAGCTGGCAAAAGTGTTCGGCAAGGATACCGGCTTTGGTTTCGGTCTGCTGTTCCTTCCTTTTATCTTCCTGCCCATTCTGGCTTTAGGAGGTGCCGAATATCAGGGTCCATTGACCCACGAGGCGTAAAGAATTGCGATGTAAAAAAAGCAGCCACACTGGCTGCTTTTTTGTTAGCTCGCGCTGGCTAAAGAGGGCAGGGTGATTTGCTCCAGCGTATCGATCGTTCTCAATCTGTTCATCGGGATGTTTCCGATGAACGGTGCAAGCCTTTCCCTTCTATGAGCCGGTGAAAGATATCCATACTCGCCTGAATGGTTTAAGTATAGGGAAATACACTGTTATTCCCCTATGATCTTTACCAACACGCGTTTTCTTCTTCTGCCATCGAATTCCCCATAAAAGATCTGCTCCCAGGGACCAAAATCCAGCTTCCCGTGGGTCACCGCAACCACCACTTCGCGCCCCATGAGCTGGCGTTTCATGTGCGCATCAGCATTATCTTCTCCGGTGCGGTTATGTTGGTATCCGCTGACCGGATCATGGGGAGCCAGCTTCTCCAACCAGGTATCGTAATCGTGTAAAAGCCCATCTTCATCGTCGTTAATATATACACTGGCAGTGATATGCATGGCGTTCACCAGGCACAGACCTTCTTGGATGCCACTCTCGCGCAGGCAGGCTTCTACCTGGGGAGTGATATTTTGATAGGCTCTGCGAGCAGGAACATCGAACCATAATTCTTTGCGATAGCTTTTCATGTGGAACTCCTGATATGGTGATTACAGAAAACTTATTGATTATCAATAAAAAAAGGAACCGTTGATAAAATGCTACCACAGAGAAGTCAAAATGAAAGTTCAAGCTGAAAAAAAGGAGTGGATGCAGTACACTTAATAAGGTTGAGAAAGAATGGATAACGAAGCTGTATTTCGGGTGCGCATGCCCGAGGTAGATATCAGACCAGGGTTGGAAGCAATATTCACCCAAGCCAGAGAGCTGGCAGAGGGAGAAACCACCCTGGCAGATGGCTCCCATTTACGTCGTGTCGTGATCGTGTCTCCCGGGCGCTTGTTGTTGATCAAAGATTCCTTTCCTCCCGATACTATGCCGTTGGAATTGCGACTGGCATTGGAAGAGCTTCTTCCCAGCGATCGTGCTCTCAAGATCGCAGTCATTGCTTATACAGACCTGGACGCGCTGCGGAAGGACATCCAGAGGGCCATCCCTTTTTTTGACCATTTACTGGGTTTTGCATACTTAGGGCATGCCGTATGGATTTTCGAAGGGCATATATCGGTATTGGAGATGGCTTGCCTGGGTGCCGACTACGTGCTGGTTGATCAACGCATGTTACCGTTCTTAGATCCAGATTGGGAACAGATCGTAAGGTTAAGATGCGGAGTAGCGAACATAAGAGTTCTATCGATTCCGGAGGAATAAAAAGACCCCACCAACGCAGGCGGGGTCTTTGTTCATATGGATTCCGATCTATGGATAATTTTTATTCTCAAACAGATTGTAAGTGATGTACTTTTCATCGAGGTTGTACATTTTGATGGCGATCTTTTCTTTGTAGTAAAGCTGCGATGGGATCGCAAAGGTTGCTTGAAATGATGCGCCATCCGCTGAGTTGAACCCGGCAACGTAATACCAGGTTTTTGCAGCGGAATTCCCATCTTTCATATACACGCCGAACATATCCCCGGCGGGGAAGTACTTCGTTTCAACTGTTACAGATTCACCTTTCACCACGCTGAGGATATTAAAGGTTGGGAAATCACTGGGTGCGTAGGTTGTGGTAGATGAAGAACTGCTTGTACTGTAGTTGGCAGTATACGACGTTGTATTATAGAAAAAGTTATAGCTGTAGTAAGGGCTGGTTGGACTTTCGAGGCGAATAGCGACAATATCCTCTCCCTTCAGTTCGTCCGGGATATAGAATTTCGCTTTGAAAATTCCGCCGGAGCCGGTCCAAATCTTGGTGACCAGGATGCCATTTATTCCTAATGTGCCGTTATAGCCCATGTAAACGTAATACAGTTCATTGGCGGGGAACAGATTCGTCCTGATGGTGACCGACTCATCCACCACAACACTCATGATATCAAAGGTGGGGTAAGTGGCTGCCTGGACAGGGACGCATACTATCAAGATAAGCAATACCGCGATAAGCAAAGCAAATTTCTTTTTCATGATCTCCTCCGTGATCGAGCATTCGAGGGCAAAAAACCCTGTTGTCCAATGAAAGTGCCGTAGCAAGAAAGACACATTTCTATGCTTTCGTTTTCATTATAGCCAATTTTTTAAGGTTGGCAATATCATGATTTGTATTGGTTACAGTCACGAAGGCCCATAGGAAGGGTTGAAAAAAGAGAGAGTTCCAGTCACTATTGAAGTTGGCAACCACAACAGAGAAAGGGACTCTCAATGACAGACGAAGCTGTCCAAATCAGTATAACAATAAGAGTGGCAAAAAGGGAGCAGAAAATTGAACGAAAAATCAGTGTGGAAGAGCTGGAAGAAACAATCCAGGGAATCGCAGTTGAAACTGGACAAGAAGCACTCGGAATGGGGATCAAAGAATTGGATGAACGAATCGCGGAGAAGGTGCCGAAGGGATGGCGGAATGTTGGGACAGAAGAACGCTGGCTGGTGAGCAGCATGGGAGCGATGAGGTATAAGAGGCGGATCTATCTGGATGAGAAACAAATGCGCAGAAAGCCGGTGGACGAATTGATGGGAATAGGGAAGTATGAAAGAATGAGCGGTCGAGTACAAGAAATGGGGGCTTCGTTAGCCTGTATGGGGACGTATCGGTTGGCAGCCAACCAATTGAGCTGGATGCTCAAGACCCCCATCAGCCATAGTGCAGTACAACGAATGGCATGGACAACCGGGAATCGGATTGCAGACGGAGAAGAAGCAGAACGCAGGCGTGTATTTGAACATGGAGAGGCAATTGAAGCAGGGAAGATCAAAGCCTCAGTTCTCTATGGCGAGAGTGATGGGGTTTGGGTGCACCTGCAACGGGAAAAACGTAGATCGACGGAAGTACGAGTAGCCATCATAAGTACAGGCCGAAAACAGATCGGAAAAGATCGTTATCGGCTTGAAAACAAGCATTGTATCACCGCAATCGGATTGAATTCAGAGATGTGGCAGGAACAGATCCTACGAGAAACCCACCGATATTATGATCTCAGTGAGACAAAGATGCTGATCTGTGGTGGAGATGGCAACCAATGGGTACGGCATAGCTTTGATCGAATGGAGATCCCACAGGAGTTTGTATTGGATCGTTTCCACTTACAAAGAGCTGCCAGACGAACCTTTCATAACAAAGCAGAAGCAAAACAGATAGTCACTCAATTATTCGAAGAAGGTTTCTCTTCGGTAACCAAAGATTTGAGGCAACGTATTGAGCAATCCGAAGGCAGAGAACAGCAAAAACTAACCGAATTCTATCGGTATATCCGGAACAACCAGGATGGCTTGCTGGACTTGAAGAAACGCGGTGTTGATCTTCCTGCTTATCTTGGTGGGATTGAAGGCAACGTGGATAAACTGGTAGTCCAGCGCATGAAAGGCAGAGGTTGTTCCTGGCGGCTGCGTGGTCTGAGAGCCATGCTGGCTTTGTGCCGTAATTGTGAAGCACTCAAACACCATTCTTACCAGTATCTTCCCTTATCAATTCCAGCCAAGTCTATTCACCGACTCCAGAAACTCGATGTAGAATATTCAGAGGTGCTTTATAAAACAATGCCTATTCTATATGGCTCTGACCATGACAAACCTTGGGTGAACACGCTACGCAAGATCGTTCATGCCCACCCCTCTCTCTTTTCTAATTCTATGGACTTTTGATACAGTAACTTTGTATTGCAACTATCATGCCAGATTGTGCAAAAGCCTTTCTTTTACATACGTGTTGAGCTCTGCTATGCTGAGATCTTTGATGCCCAACTTCTCAACCGTCCGACCGGTGCGATAATAATCTGTTTTATGGATGATGCACGCCAAGCGGATCATACTTTCGATGCCGCGTACCGAAATTCCATATTGTTTGCCCAGCGATGCAATGGGAACCAGACTCATGGGGACGTCTTCGAATATATAGCGGTGCGACAAAGTGGAAGGGGCTTTGATGCCATAATACCCGCTCTGATTGTGGATAGCTTCGTGCAGGTCTTTACCCTGAACGTTGTATGCCAGCTCCAACCATTCCTGGGCGGTGCGGGCGCGGATGCCGACTGCCGATGCCACCGTAACACGTTCGCGATCCAGGGCTTCTAAAACATAGCCAACTGACGGCGTGACTCCATCGATGTAGAATTCAAAATCACCGTGCGTTGATTCAATGCGACCGGCATTCAGAATTGTAAGAGCAGGGTGGAAGATGGCGCCCATATTGTTCAATCCGGTGTGCAGAACATCGGTACCATGGATGAACTCCGGATACACGTCTTCGATGGCTTGCAATACCAGATCGGTTCGATTAGCGGGCAATGCTGCCACCGGAACGGCTTCTTTGATGCGGAAAATGCGTGCCTGTGCCGGTCCATCGGAACGGCTGGCATAAATAAAGGTTTCGGTTTCAGCGACGATCGCATTTGCCGTGCATCCTTCGCGTCGCATGGCTGTGTCGAACTCGATGGCGCCAAATGTGCGTCCCGGGTTGAGCAGGATGATCTGCCCATCCTTCACGTAGGGTGCTATCGCCCTGGCGACATCGGCATGACCTGAAGATGGGATTACCACCATAATCACCTCGGCAGATTCCAATGCTTCTGCAATATCGGAGGTGGCTTTCTTGATCACGGCAAAACCTTGCGGACCGCCCGGATAGCTTTCCAATTCAATACCCTTGCGTTTGGCGATCACTTCAATGTGGCTGAAGGTACGGTTGAAAAGGGTGACATCCTTCCCTTTCAATGCCAGATGCGCAGCCATAGCTTTACCACCATTGCCTGCACCGACAACTGTGTAATTTTTAGGATAGGTCATTGTTACGTCCTCCTTTTTATTGCAAAAATTGGGCAAGCCGCTGTTCTTCAGATTGTGGATTGCCATTGTCATCAACAATTTCGCAGGCACCGTTGATGATGGTGGTTTTTATTTTTCCCCTGCCAAATTTATTATTGAGCAATTGCGGTGCATCCAGAATTCCTTTTGTAACCGCTTTGGCTAAGACTGCCGCATCTGTTAATGGGTCGGCAGCGCTTTCTGTACCAATATTGTGAATAGCCTGCAGCGTGATCTGCGCTTCATGCACCAGGTATTCTTTGCGCTTTTGGATAGCTGGATCTTCCAGCATATCTGGTTGCCCATGCAACGCATTTTCGATCACCCGTTGCGCCATTAAACTGGCTTCGATCACATCTTGGGCAGTTGCGGCATGATGAGCTTCCGTGTGACCAACGATATGCACAATGTCTGGTTTCAATGCCATTTGCAGGTAGATGCTGGCTGCCAGGTGTGCCCGGGCGGCGTTGACCTCAGGCGGATAACTGAGCAAGCCGGTGCGGGTTTGTTTCCATAAATGAAAACCATCGCTCTCAAGGGTAGAGCACAACTCCAGACACGCCAGCATCTTTGCCAGGTCCATAGACTCAGACGTTCCAGTTGGGCTGTTGAACATCATTTGTGCAATGTAATCGTGCACACCAAGGTGTTTGGCATTATAAGCTGAGAGGTAGGCAGCTACCACATAAATAACATCCGGCCCATCGCGCATTCCCCAATGATGAGGCTCGTTCAGCTCCACTGGCACATTATGCTCACTGTACCAGCGAATGAGATTTTGATGTTCCCTGATGCCGGCTTCCAGATCGAATGGTCCGCGACCGTCCATCTGGTTATACCAAAACAGGGGAACCGCCGCCCAACAAATGTGGATGGTCTCACAATACATAGATGCCAACCGGATCAGATCATTGGTGCCGGAATATGTGCGCATGAGGGGGTAATTCCCTGTGCGTGAAGCCTTATACAAGCGGGCATAGTCTTCAGGACTGCGTACGGGAACGCCGCCAGCGCCGGTGGCGCGCGGATTTTGCTTGCCAGGATGAAAAAAGTTTTCCTGAGCGTCTTGATCAACGCCGAGGGAGATCACGTCTAGCGCTTTCGCGTCAGCTATTTGTTCAACGCCTTCCACGGTCGCTCTCACGGTGGGTTGACCATAGTGATGCCGTAGCAATGGAAAAGGTCTTTTCCAAAGGATGCGCTCAACGGCACTTTGCGGGTAGATGAGGGTGTCGCTTTCGGTATGCGGATCGCCGCGCAGAAAAGCAACGATCTCCTCCCGACTTTGGGTGCCATCAAAGACCGCATTAAAAAACCCTAATTTTTTGGCTTTTTCCGCTACGGGTGCTGTGCCACCAAAGGCGAATTGGATTCCCTGACTGTGCAGATCGTCTGCCGCTTCGGCAAACTCGGCTAAGAGCCGTTCGCCGGTTTCAGGCGTCAGGCGATACGAAACAGCGATCAGGTCCGCTTTTTCTTCCCGTGCAGTTTGGAGGATCTTTTCTGAGGGAACGGCGGGACCGAGAAAAATGGTTTTCCATCCGCATTGCTCTGCCAAACGCAGGAAGTTATAAACCCCTGCCACATGCACACATTCGCCAAGAGCACCTGCTACTACTGTTTTCATTTTTTTGCTTGCCACGCTATTTTTGTTTTCATGGGTGGTAAAAATCTGATATAGAATTTTCGGACAGGAAACAACTTTATTACCGAGAAAAGTGATAGGATGGGTTAAGTTACCGATAAATTACTGGTTCAATGATACCAAAAAAAGGAGAATTATGGGTTCAATAAAAGTATTGCTGGCTGGTGAATCATGGGTTTCTAATTCCACACATTACAAGGGTTGGGATTACTTCTCAAGCACGGTGTATGAAACGGGCGAAGGGTATATTCGAAGCGCATTCGTAGAAGCGGGTATCGACTATACCCACCTTCCCGGTCACTTGGCTGCTGAAAAATTCCCGCTTTCCGTGCGAGAACTTGAGAATTACGACGTTATCATTTTGAGCGATCTGGGAGCCAATACCTTATTGCTGCATCCTGATACCTGGTTGCATGGTAAATCGGTCCCCAACCGCTTGCGGTTGCTGGCTGATTGGGTTAGTGAAGGCGGGGCGTTGATCATGTGCGGCGGATATTATTCCTTCGCGGGCATCTATGGGGCAGCGAAATATTACCGTTCTCCCATCGAGGAGATACTTCCGGTCAAGATCTATCCATTCGATGATCGCGTGGAATGTCCTGAAGGGCTGACTGCCGAAGTGTTGATGCCCTCACATCCTCTGGTGAACGGTATGGAGGGTGATTGGCCATTGCTGCTTGGTTTGAACGAAATGGAGGTCAGAGCAGAGGCTGATTTGATCGTGCGGGCGGGAAAGTACCCGTTGCTGGCGGCATGGGATTATGGAAAGGGGCGTACCATGATCTGGGCGTCAGATATCGGTCCGCACTGGTGCACGGTGGAATTCGCCGAGTGGCAGGGCTACACAACGCTCTGGAAAAATGCAGCCCATTGGTTGAGCAAGAAATGAATTAATAAAAAATCACCTTCTTTCAAAAAGGTGATTTTTTATATCTTCCATCATGATTTTCATAAGAAATCATGTACAATGAATTAATTATTGGTACTTTTATTAGCAGAGAGGTGTGATGGATGGTATTTTTGTCTGTTCTCATTTCATTGCAGATCAGCGTCTTCACAAACTGCCTTTTCCTACGGATTTGGCATTTTACCGGGCAGAACTTTCTCCACAAATTATCCCAAGGCACCCTGATTGCGGTTTCAAGATAGTTTGATCGTCGTTGCTGTTCGAGTGATGAATGCAATGATCACGCGCTTGTTATCAATTCATAGGTTTCGTATGAAATTTAAGGAAGTAAAAAATGAAAGAAAGATATTTGTTCTACCAACTTAATCGCTGCACGGGCTGTCAATTGTGCATCATGGCATGCGCTTTGGCTCGGAGAGGGGTGTGCGGTGAGAATGAATCGCTGATCAAGATCCTGACACACCCACAGTTCGGAACGTCTCAGCCGCTCGTTGATCAATCCTGTGAGTGGGAAGAATGTGACGCGCGCTGTGTTCAGGTGTGCGCTCCCGGGGTTTTGCATCTGGCAGAGAAAAAGGAATGGGGTAGTTTAATGACAAAGCAGGGTTGGACCCCCGTGCCTGTTTTGGTAATGGAGAAAGAAAAATGAGCGGAGGATATTGCAACCAAGTTGCCTGGATTGATTTATCTTCGAAGTCGGTTTACACGAAACCTCTGGATGGTGAAATCAAGGAGCGCTACATTGGCGGTCGCGGATTCATCACGCGCTGGTTGATGGACATGGTGCCGCCTTCTGTACAGCCGTTTGACCCGGGTAATGCATTAATTTTTGCAACAGGACCGTTGACCGGAACGAATGTTCCCACCTCGTCCCGCATAGAAATCGGGGCGGTAGCTCCTGAAACAGGTATTTTTTCAAGCGGAAGTGCAGGCGGCAGCTTTGGCACAAAGTTGAAACGCGCCGGGTTTGACGCGCTGGTTATCACAGGCAGGTCTGAAAAACCAGTTTATATAATCGTCAGAGACAATCATGTTGAAATAAAAGACGCCAGACGCTATTGGGGAAGAGACGTGTTCGAGACAGATCGAGCGATCAAAGCCGATCATCGGGATTCGCGTCTATCTATGGCTTGCATTGGACAGGCTGGCGAAAATGAAGTTCTCATCACTACCATTATGATCGATCGTGTGCGCGCAGCCGGACGCGGGGGATTGGGCGCCGTGATGGGGAACAAACGATTAAAAGCGATCGCGGTCTATGGTAGCGGAAGTGTTCCCATCCATGCTCCTGAACCATTTTGGAACGCATGCGAGATTATTCGCGAGGCGGCGGTGAAGCAATTTTTCGTGAAGCGTTGGGAAAATGGTACGTATGGAAATTTGACACGCTACCAGGGTGTAGGCGCATTGACCAGCTACAACTCTCGCAAGACAACATTCGAATATATCGATCGAATAAGCGCGACCCACTACAACGAAAATTATCGCGTTGGCAGGCGTGCATGCGTAAGCTGCCCAATGCCGTGCTGGACAACATTTGTGATCCAATCTGGAGAGTTTAAAGGGTTCTTCGGAGAAGAGACGACTGCCACCACTTTTAAAGAAATGGGCGCACGCTGTGGTTTGCATGAGATGGACGCCATTTTGAAAGCACATAGTGACTTGAACCGATATGGATTAGATACGATATCCACCCCGGCGGTCATTGCCTTTGCGATGGAATGTTACGAAGAAGGGGTCATCACAAAGGAAGATACCGGAGGTTTGGAATTAACCTGGGGAAACCGACATGCTGTTATTCCACTGATTGAGCAAATTGCCGGGAACAAAGGATTTGGCGCTCAATTGGCAAGAGGAGTGCGCATTTGTGCGCAAACATGGGGAGAAAAAACAATGAAGTACGCCCTGCATGTAAAAGGTCTGGAGACCGTTGGTACAGATCCACGTGGGCAACCATCCTGGGGATTGGGTTATGCCACTTCAAGCCGCGGAGCCTGCCATATGCGCGCTTATGCGAATTATGAGTCTGGAATTAATAACGCACCCGGTGGTATGGACGAAAAGACCATGATCCGCATTTCAGGCACGACAGAGATCGGAAAACGCTTCAGTACCACTGGAAAGGGGAAAGCCGGAGCATTCCTGGAGGATATGAATGCTTTTGGAGATTCGTTGGGAATTTGTAAACTCATGTCAAGGGCTGAGTTGGGTTTGCCAGAATCCTTGGTGGATGTGTTGAATTATGCTACTGGTGCAGATTATGACACAGAAGGGTTGTATCGGGTTGGGGAGCGCATTTCTAACCTTGAAAGGATAGCAAATCTACAACGCGGGATCACTCCTGCGGATGATACTTTGCCGGAACGTTATTTGCATGAACCTGTGCCAGAAGGACCGGCGGCGGGGCAGGTGTGTGATCTGGAACCCATGCTGAACGAATACTATGAAACGCGCGATTGGGATCGTGCGGATGGATATCCATCCACACACAAGTTGAATGAATTGAAATTGGATCGCATGGGAAAAGATATTGAATAACATCAATGGCTGTCCTCTTTGAGAGCAAACGAAGGCGAAAATGCAGCAAATCAGAATGGTGAACTTTGGTGCATTTTTCATCCGTCAAGAACCAACTACAGTACAATATGGTACAAATGCTCATCATAGTGAAATTATGTTAATCATTGCAGAATTTTAAAATTGGGCATGGCACACAATCAGATACTTTCCAATGCTGGATCAAGCGAACAGTAAAAAGGATTGCGATGAACAGTTATGAGATCATGAAACGCAATATTCAGTTTGACTGCCCTGAAAGAATTGGGTTGCGGTTCAACAGCTTAGGGGTTAGCGATGTGTTCCGAATTTTTGTTCAACCTCCCCAGCGCTGCCGCCCTGCAGACGCGCAGAATGTGCGCATGGATAAAAAGATCCGTGCAACCCCAGGTCAGGCAGATGGATGGGGTTGTATATGGGAATCGCTGGAAGAGGATAGTGGGGATATGGGGCAGGTGCTCCATCCGCCCATGAAAAGTCTTGATGAAGTGGATTCGTATCCCTTCCCTGACCCGTATGATCCATGCCATTTTGATGGATTAGAAGAAGCCCTACAGCTTTCGAATGACAAGTTTGTTCAACTGAACAGCCCTTTTTGCCTGTTTGAGCGTATGCATTTCCTGTATGGTTTTAGCGAAACCCTGCGCGATCTGGCTCTTGAACCTCAGAAGATGGAATCGTTCATCGATAAAGTGATCGATTACCAGATAGGGATTGCAGAAATGGCAGGAAAGCTTGGGAAAGGTCGCATCCACTGTTTTGACACTACCGATGATTGGGGCACGCAGACCAATATGTTCATCAGCCCCAAAATGTGGCGTGCCCTCTTCAAACCCCGCTATAAAAAGTTGATCGATGCCATTCATGCCAATAGCATGGTCATCCGATTCCATTCAGATGGGCGCATCAACGCGATTTTCCCCGATTTGATCGAACTGGGTGTTGATATTCTCAATTTTCACCAACCCCTGTTGGTGGGTATTGATGAGGTGGCTGGACAATTGACCGGAAAAGTTTGCTTTGAGGTTTCAGCAGATGTTCAACAAACCCTTCCAACTTGCGATGAACAGAAAATTAAAAATGAGATAAAAGAAATTGTTCAAAAGTGGTGTACTCCCAAGGGGGGATTGATCGGCATTGAATATCGCTATGGGAAAGTGCTTGGTATTTCAGATCAGGCATTACGCTGGGAATTGGAAGCGTTCCAGCAGTATGGTAATTTCAAATAGAGAGGTTGACAATGATTAACGGTATGGAACTACTAGAAAAAGAAGGACCAGCATATGAACGGCGCAGCCAGCGTTTTCAAAGCTGGTACGAGAGCGTTTATAAATGGCATCCGAATTTTGTTTTTAAGCCGAATGCGAAAATCAATTGGAGCGCGATCACGAAACCAATGTCAGAATGGAAAGTAGGGCTGGTTTCATCAAGCGGAACCCATTTGCGTTCGCAGATTCCATTCGATATCGTCAGCGATGACGGAGATTGGTCATATCGAGAAATCCCCGTGGATACCGATCCTAAGGACCTCATGGTCTCTGACGCGCATTATGACCACAGTGATGCTGATTCAGATGTGAATTGTATGTTCCCCATTGTCACCTTGCGGGAACTGGTCAAAGAAAAGGTCATTGGTTCACTCCCAACCAGGTTCTATGGGTTCATGGGTTTTGTGCCCGATCCTACTGAACTGATAGCCCATAATGCCCCCGAAGTGGCGCAAAAACTGGCGGATGAAAAAGTGGATGTCGTGATACTGACCCCCGGTTGCGCGGTGTGTCATCAAACCCTGGGCATCATTCAAAATATTATCGAAGGAGCGGGCATTGCAACGATAGCCACCACGCTAAAACCAGAACTGACCGAACAGATCCATGTGCCCAGAGCAGCTTATTTGAAATATCCGTATGGCTATTCCGCAGGACCGGCGAACGATCTGGAAATGCAAAAAAAGATCATCAAAGAAGTGTTGGAACTGGTGCCTGCAATCAAGGAACCAGGCACAATTGTGAAAATGCCCTATCGCTGGCATGGACGATTTGAATAGGATAAGGAGAAGGCAATGGCAGTAGACAAAAGAACCGATCAGTTGATGGCTCATGTAGAAGCAATGCTTGAGATCATCGATGACATGAATCAGGATATGCAATCCAGGATCGAGGAAGAGAATGCCAGTGATGCTCCGAACGATTCCCGCATCAATTTCTACACATCACAGCAAAGGAGATTGGTTAAGTTAACCGATCTGCTTGAAGAAGATATTTTAGAAGTGTTGATAAGCATTCGCAACATCTCAGGTCCGATCGAATATTTTGAGAATTAAGCAGCTTTGCTGCACGGACGATTTCCTTACCCTTAGAAGGTCGATAAAAATACCGCTCGGTTCTGACGAGCGGTATTTTTTATGCTACTCCGAGATAGCTTTTTTGAACCATTTCGCTTTCGCGAAGCTCTTTTGATGTTCCACTCAGGCTCACCAACCCTGTTTGTAAGACATATCCACGATCTGCCACCGAAAGTGCCAGTTTCGTATTTTGTTCTACCAACAGAACCGTAGTGCCCTGCGTATTGATCTCTTTTACGTTCTCGAAAATGCTTTCCAGCAAGATCGGAGCCAACCCCATGGAGGGTTCATCCAGGAGCAGCAATTTCGGTTTTGCCATCAATGCGCGTGCAATGGCTAGCATTTGTTGTTCTCCACCCGATAGGGTACCAGCAGATTGCTTCGAACGTTCTTTCAACCTTGGGAACAACTGGAATGCACGTTCGATATCTTCTTGGATGGCGTTCCGGTCGTGACGGGTAAAAGCTCCCATTTCCAGATTCTCCAAAGTGCTTAACTTTGAAAATACATGTCTGCCTTCTGGAACCATGGAAATCCCTTTTTCAACGACGTGATGGGGTTCTAGAAGGGTGGTGTCTTCTCCATTGAAAAAGATTGATCCCTCTTGTGGGTGTAGAAGACCGGTGATGGATTTCAAGGTAGTGGTTTTTCCTGCTCCGTTCGAACCGATCAGGCAAACGATCTCACCCTGGTTTACCTCAAGGGTAACTCCTTTAAGAGCGCAAATATTTCCATAGTAGGCTTTGATTGAATTGACTTGAAGTAAGGGAGCCATTGTGCGTTCCTTTTATTGGTAGAGATCGTTCTTTTTTCCGAGGTAAGCCTCAATAACAGCGGGATCATTTTGGATTTCTGCCGGTTTTCCTTCGGCGATCTTCGATCCAAAATCGAGCACAATGATCTTTTCGCTGATCTGCATGACCAGTTTGATATCATGTTCGATGAGGATGATGGTGATGTCCAATTCGTCCCGCAAACGCCTGATGAGTCTGATCATCTCCTGTGTTTCAGCCGGGTTCATTCCCGCTGTGGGTTCATCGAGCAGCAAAACTTTCGGATTGTTGGCGATCGCTCTGGCGATCTCCAATTTTCGCTGTGCTCCATACGACAGGTTGCATGCCAATTGGTCTCCCCAACCTGTAAGACCAACAAAGTTCAAGATCTTCTTCGCTTTGTCGATCGCCTCTTTTTCTTCTGAGCGATAGCGTTTGGTTGAGATCAACGAATCGCCGAAAGAACTGCGCAGTCGAATGTGCTCACCAGCCAAGATGTTTTCAAGCGCGGTAAGCTCTTTATACAAACGAATATTCTGGTAAGTCCTTGAAATCCCTTCCTCTGCGATTTTATGAGGGGGCAGACCGGTTATCTCTTTATCCAGAAACACAATATTGCCGTACTCAGGTTTGTAATAGCCTGTGATGCAATTAAAGAATGTGGTCTTGCCAGCCCCGTTAGGACCGATAACGCTGGAAATAGATGCTTGCTGGATTTCAACGTTGAGATCGTGGATGGCTTCAAGACCACCAAAGCGTTTGGTTATATTGGATGAAGATAAAATATTCATAATTGCACCTCTTTTTCATTTTCGGGCGAACTGCAAGGGTTTTTCTCAATTTGTGGAGCCTTGCGGGGAAGAAAACCCTGTGGACGCAAGATCATCATGATGATCAATAACAAACCGAAGATGATCATACGGTAATCGGAAAAACCACGCAGAATGTCGGGCAATGCAATCAGCGCCATTGCGCCAAGAATAACACCCAGGTGGTTTCCCAGCCCTCCCAGAATGATCACACATAAAATGTTGATCGATACGGTTACGTTGAAATTGTCGGGGAAAATGGAACCTTGCCATGAAGAGAAAATCGCGCCTCCCAGCCCGCCGATGAAGGCACCGATGGCAAAAGCCAACATTTTATATTTGGATGTGTTGATTCCGGACATTTGCGCAACATCTTCATCTTCTCTCATGGCGAGCCAGGCGCGCCCGGTTCTGGAATTGATGACGCGATTGAGAAGGAAAAGCAAGGTCGCAATCAACAAAAAGATAAAATAATAGAAGTATGTGCTGTTACTGAAGTTGATCCCGAAGATGACCGGTTTGTCGATTTGAATAATTCCTTGGCTACCGTTGGTGATATCGGTGAGGTTCATCAACAACATGCGCACAATTTCGCCAAAGCCGAGGGTCACGATGCCCAGGTAATCCCCGCGCAGCTTGAGAACCGGAATGCACACCAGAGCACCAACGATGGCGGCAAGCGCCCCGGCAATTAGGATGACAAGCAAAAACGGCAGATGAATGTTGAAATGCGGTGACGCAAGAAAAGCATAGGTGTATGCACCGATGGCGTAGAAAGCGGCAAAACCCAGATCGAACATTCCTGCCAGCCCAACATGAACCAGCAAACCTAATCCCAAAATGATATATAAGCCGGCGTAGCCGATGATGCGGATCCACAGGTTCTTTTGAGGAAAACTCAGCAGAGGGATGGAAAGAACGATGATCGATACCAAAGCAGGGAGGATGGCACGGAAAACTTTCTGGTCAAGTTTGGCAATTGTTTTTTCTTTATTTTTCATGATTTCACCTGACCTATAGTTTATTTTTTCCACCGCTACCGCCCAGGATCCCGGTCGGTTTGACGATCAACATGATAATCAAAATGGCAAAAGCAACCGTGTCTTTATATACAGCCGGCAAGAATTGAATGCTGATCACTTCTGCCAATCCCAATAAATACCCCCCAATCATTGCTCCGGGGATGTTTCCGATGCCGCCAACGACCGCGGCTGTGAAAGCTTTGATGCCAGGTGTGAATCCCATCGTTGGACGGATTTGCAGATAAAAGATGCCGACCATCACGCCGGCAATCCCTGCCAGGGCAGAACCGATTAAGAAGGTGTTCGAAATGATACGGTTTACATTAATACCCATGAGCGCGGCGGTATCTTTGTCTTCTGATACAGCACGCATAGCCTTGCCGAGTTTTGTAAAACGGACCAGTAGATAGAGCAAGATCATTATTGCGATTGCAATGGTCATGATCAGGATCCTGCTGTAAGAGATCACCACTTCCCCGATCCGAATACCACCTGTCCCTAAAATGCCCGGGTATGTCTTAACCATGGCTCCCCCGAAGATTTGGGTTACATTGACAATGGCGATTCTCCAGCTTTCTGGAAAGAGGTTTGTATCACCAAAGTGGATGGAACTGACCATGGAGCCGAATCGGGGGATGAGGCGGACAAACTCTTGAAGAAAAAATGATACCCCAATGGCGCTGATCAGTGTTGCCAGGCGGCTGGCTTTTCGGAGTGGGCGATATGCCAATCTTTCCACTGTGGCACCGGTGAGAGAGGCGCCGATTGCACCGGCTAAAAATGTAAAAATGATTGCTAGAATAGGATTGCTTTCTGTATAACCGATCTTTGATAATTGCGTGATTGTAAAACAGCCAAAGTATGCACCGACCATAAAAATATCACCATGAGCGAAATTGATCATGGAGAGTACACCGTATACCATTGTGTAACCCAATGCAATGAGCGCATAGAAACTACCCACGGTCATTCCGTTGATAAGCTGTTCTATTAATTTCTGCATAACGCGCCCTCCGAAAAGAGATGAAAAGGGGGGATTGCTCCCCCCTTAAGGTTTATTGACCGAAGTCGTAGACTTTCACGGGAACAAGTTCGTTACCTTGTGCCTGGAATACAGTGATCGAGACGACTTTCAGATCGCCGTTCTCATCAAATTCGAGGTGACCAGTAATGCCATCATAGGGCGTTGCACGAACGGCATCGGCAAGGGCTTTCTTGGGGATGACCAGGTTTCCGTCAGCATCCACCGTGGCGACTGCTTTGGCTGCATTCAGGATGATTGTGGCTGCATCGTAGGATCCGGGCCCGTAAGCGACGGGGTCGCCAAATTGCCCGCTGAATTTTTCCAGGAATTCATCGTAACCGGTTGCACCACCAACCGCACCAAAGGTCATATAAGCACCTTCTGCTGCACCACCAGAAGCTTCTACGAAGGAAGGAACGGATTTGATGCCGTCAGGTCCGAAGAAGATTCCTTCAAAGCCGGCTGTGCGCAGTTGATTGACAAGCAGCGCGCCTTCAGCGTCCATGCCACCCCAGTAGATTGCGGCTGGATCAGCTTCGAGAATGATTGATACGACAGCAGAGAAATCCTGGTCGCCGCGTGTGATACCTTCAAAACCGGTAACAGTGCCGCCGGCAGCTTCGAATTTGGATTTAACTGCTTCGGCAATGCCCTGTCCGTAAATACTCTGATCATGGACGATTCCGAGGGTGGTTGCTCCCAGTTCGTTGAAGAGGTAATCGACGGTGACTTCTGCTTGCAGGTCATCATTGGCGACGACGCGGAAAATGTTTTGATTGCCAGAGGCAGTCACTGCAATAGCTGTGGATGAAGGTGTGATCATGAGAACGTGATTCTCAGCGTAGATATCTATGGCTGGGATGGCAGTGCCGGAACACATAGGACCGACAACACCAACCAGATACGGATTGGCTGAGAATTGCTCCGCAACAGTTACGCCCGGGGCGCCTTCACATTGGTCATCGCCACCTTCGACTACAACCTCCCATCCATTCAGATCACCAAAGGTCTGAATGGCGACTGTAGCGCCGTTGAGCATATCTTGACCATAGGCTGCATAACCAGCGGAAAGAGCAGAAGAAAGACCGAGCACTACTTTTTCTCCGGCTGGGACAACGATATAGCCCCATTCGTCTTCTGCAACGCTTTCACCTGCATCAGCAGCGGGAGCTTCTTCAGCAGGGGCTGTACCACCGCACGCTGCGAATAACAGCATGGCAACGGTCAGCAATGAAACAAAAATGAAACGTTTAGACATAAATCTCCTCCAAATGGCAATAGTATTTTGATGCATGGACAAAATGACGGGTTCTTCTTTCGTGGCACATCACCTCCTTTGTGATGAGTTTTCCATAATTGCAGGGTTGTCAATAAATCCTTTCACAGTATCAAGGGTCGATGAAGTGGCAAAGATGCTGCAGTTCGAGCGCCTGTAATTAATTGGCGCGATTATCCCACAATTAACGACAAATGTCAACTATTCAATATGATGAATGTCATATTTGTATGACAATTGACGAGAGGGGGGGATGGCTGTTGCAGAAGAGCTAAGATTTTGTTTGGATGAACGATTGGTAGTGACGGATGGTGTTTTGAGATGGTTCTAACCCATATTCTTTTGCCAGTTGTTGTTTGCACTGTTCAAACACGCGAATGATGGCAGCCGTATTCCCTAAAGCATGATAAATGCTCATCGCGTTGCAATATGCTTCTTCGTTTGAGGGGTCATTTTGGATAATCTGTCTGTTGATCTGCAATGCTTTTTCCAGGTCTTTCTGGTTCATGTAGCAGGTGTACAACTTAAGAAGAGCGTTCATATAGATATCGAAATAGTGCTGTCTTTCTATGCCGAACCAGGTAGCGTCTACGTCTGACAAAAATGGGCCCTTGTACAATTCCACAGCCGATTCGAGCAATTGGATAGCTTTGTGCGCATCTTTCTCGTTCTCCGCTTGGGCTATATACTGTTCGAACGATAACACATCATATTCGAAGTCGACAGCGTTGTTAAAATGATAATAATTATCGGTGAAGAGGACAACATTGGACCCGATTGCTCTGCGCATGCGATAGATCGCGTTCTTGAACCTCCTTTTTAACTCTTCCATAGATGAATCGGGCCAAAGAATGAGCCCAACTTCTTCTTTGGTCATGCCTTCAGGATTGGAGAGGAAAAGAAAAAAGAGATCACGAGATGTTTGGGTCATCCAATCAGAGGTTGAGAGAAGCTTGTTGTTCAGATACACTTCGGTTTTTCCGAAAGCGCGGATGACCAATTTGGGTTCGGCAAAGGGAACTACAGAAGCGTGTCTGCGGATTTTCCGGCGAATGTTCTGTATTTTCTTTTGATAATTCGCATTCTGGTCGAGGATCAGTTCAATGTACTCGGCGATCCCTGCCTGCCCTGAGAGCAGTTTGAGATCGTTTCTGAGATCAAAGCAGGTAGAGAGAATGTGGGTGTTGGAAGATGGTTGATTGAGATTGTGGATGATTTCCTGGAAGATAGCGGCGGACTCTTCGGTCATTTTTTGTTTTGCCAACACAACTGCCAGATAAAGCTTGATGGTAAATATCGTATCGGGTTGCCCCATGCTTTTGAAGAAATCAAGCGATGCGAGAAGCATGGTTAAAGCGGCTGAAAGGTCTCCGAAATAATACGTGAGGATCGCTTTTTCGACCTTGCACTGTTCGATCTCCAATTGCGAGCCTGACCTTTTGGCTTGATTGAATGCCAATTCAAGAAGGGTGGTGGCTTGTTTGAATTGCTTTTGCAAGATCTTGATTCTCGTTTCAGCCAGGCGTAAATACAATACCAGATATTGGTCTTCAATATCTTGTGCAATTTTCATTGCATCGGAATATGCTTCGAGCGATTCTTGATGGGCATCCAGGTTTCGGTAGAGATCACCAATACTGGCAAGCGAGTAGCCCTCCATGCGCCGGTTACTACTCATCTTGGCATAATCCATCGCTTTTTCCAGGTTCATGAAGCTATTTTCAAAATCGCCCCTGGCATGCTGTAATACTCCCAGGTTGTTGTATAGATTCGATTGCCAGATCGAATCACCAATTTGCTTCCAGAACTGTAATGATTGATTGTATGCTTTTTCGGCTTCTTCGAAGTTTCCGAGCGTTTCGAAGATAATTCCAAGTTCTGCCTGAATTCTGGCACAATCTTCTGGCGAATTCGATTTTTGCCATAACGCCAGTGACCTTTCCATCCAGGTCAGCGCTTCATCCAGGATCCCTTCCTGGTAGTAAGTCATTCCCACCGCACGCATCGCTTCAGCTTTGATCGAATTCGATTTTTGTATTTCTTCGGATAAGCGGAGTGCTTGTTGAGCATCTTGATGAGATTCCTGGTATTTACCAAGCAAGCGCAGAGTCGTTGAACGCCGTACCAGATTTTCGGCAATGGAGACCTTGTCATCTCCCTTTTTCTGTTGAAGCTCGATCACCGCGTTCAACAGGTCTAACCCAACCGGCAGGTTTCCTTTGTTTACTTCGATGCTGGCTTTGATGGACATCAATTTTGGATTTGAACGTAATTTTTCCTCAGGGATATCTGAAAACCAATTTTCTAGCCGTTTGATTTTTCCCTTTGAAATGAATGAAGAACCGATAGATTCAATGAGGTGGATAATAGTGTCAATATCGCCCAGCTTCAAATAAATAACGAAGGCGTGTTCCCAATCTTGCGATTGCGTATGGTATTCGGCTAATTTTCTTAGAATAGACCGGGTTTCTTCTGGATACATGGTTTCCATACGATGCTGCAAGAAATCGCGAAACAGGTGATGGTAACGCAGCCAGAATCCCTCATCGCCAATGCGCACCACAAATAAATTATTGAAAACAATATCTTCCATCGACGATTGCCAGTTACCTGCAACCTGTAGCGCTTCACCGATGATCAGTTGACACATTTCAGGATTGAACTCTTCCAACAATGATGACCTCAGCAAAAATTGTTGGATGTCTGGACTTTGCTGGTCCAATACCTGCTGAGCCAGATACTCGTATAACCCGATTCCAGATGTTCGGCTGATCTTTGCCTGATCACCGATCCCCTTGTTGCCTACTTGGGCTGTCAACAACAAACCGGTGATCCAACCCTCACTCTGGCGGGCATAGGCTTCGGCTTCCTCCTTGCTGATTTCCACATTGTGGTTCTTTTCGAAGAGTTTTTTGATTTCATCAGGTTGAAAGACCAATTCTTCCAGGCTCAATCCACCCACCTGTGAACGAGCTACCAACAGGGGTAGATCGGGCAGAGTAAGCAGCGTGCGCGATGTGACCACCAGATGAAAATTCTCCCCCACTTTTTGGAGGAAACCGCTCAAAAACTCATCGAGCTCCTTGCCCTGGTTCACCAGGTGATAATCATCAAGCACCAGGATGAAATGCTCTGTGATGTTTTCAAAAATATCGTTGGTTATGGTTGTGACAATGGAATCAATATCCAATTGATCTTCGCTCAAGGTTTCCATCAGGGCATTCGAGCGGACTCCGAAAGAGGGGAACCGTTGTTGAATAGCGCTAATAAAATATGTCAAGAAGCGGGTGAGGTTTTGGTCGAGCGGGTCCATGGCTAACCAGGCGATCGGCCAATCATACGAAGTAGCATAATCGATCATCAAAGATGTTTTTCCGTAACCAGCCGGAGCTGCGATGATGATCAATTTAAAATCCAGCAGGTCATCCAGCAACGTTAATAAGCGGGGGCGCGATAATAATTCTTTCCTGCGTTGAGGAACGATGATCTTGGTCTGAGAGATGGGTGAAAACCATGCCATTGCTGTTTATTGTATCAGTGAGTAAAAGTGTAGAACATAGGACGATTGTCGCAATTCATTCCATCCACCTACCAACCGGTGACCTATATGGGGCGCGAAGGAACGAGCGCTGTATGATTAATTGTATAGCAGGTTTCGAAGGCGATTTGAGTATAATAGTTTTGAGCATCATACTCTTTTTGAAATGAAAAACGATGAGAATTATCCATATTTTTGGAGCACGCCCTCAATTTATCAAAGTTGCTATGCTTGCCAGAGCCTGGCAAGGGAATTGCGAACAGTTTTTCCTGCATACCGGACAACATTATGATGTTGATCTCTCTGATGCGTTGATCGCAGATCTTAATATGCCGACCCCCGATCTAAATCTGGGGGTTGGAAGTGCTTCTCCTGCAGTACAGACAGCACAAATGATGATGGGAATCGAAGAATTCATGATTCATAAAAATCCCGATTGTGTCTTTGTGTATGGTGATACGAACAGCACGCTGGCAGCAGCTCTGGTGGCGTCAAAGATGAAAACAACGCTGGCACACGTTGAAGCCGGTCTGCGCTCATTCAATCGATCCATGCCCGAGGAGATCAATCGCATTGTCACGGATCACCTGTCTGACTACCTTTTTTGTCCTACGCGAACCGCACTGATCAATCTTGAAAATGAAGGGATTCGGAAAGAGGTTGCTCTGTGCGGGGATGTAATGGCAGACGCTCTCGCCTATTATCGGCAGAATACTATGGATGAAGAAATAGTTCTGAACAAATATGGTCTGCGGAAAAATGACTTTATCTTGCTTACCTTGCATCGCCCCGGCAATGTCGATTCAAAGGAGAACCTGAAAGAGATCATGGCAGCGGTGGAGGAAATTGGGAAAATGATTGTCTTCCCCATTCACCCGCGCACAAAGAAAATGCTGCAAACCTTCCAGATCAAACTGCCCACCAATGTGAAAGCGATTGCGCCACTTGAATATACAGAAATGATCATCCTCGAACAGGCAGCTCAATGTGTCATGACCGATTCGGGTGGGATTCAAAAAGAAGCTTACCTGATGGGAACCCCTTGCATCACGTTGCGCGAAGAAACGGAATGGGTTGAAACCGTTGCGGCGGGCTGGAATGTCTTGGTAGGAGCCAGCCGGGAACGAATTCTCTCTGCGTTCAATGACTTTCATGCAACCGGAGAGCAACCGGCGCTGTTCGGAGATTTTCATGCTGCAGAGAAGATCGTAGAACAAACTTTGGAATGGATGAGAGGGATGGATTAGCCAATGGATTATTTTGTTCATACAAGCGCTCTGGTTGAAGACGGTGCTCACGTTGGCGAAGGCACAAAGATCTGGCATAACTGTCAGGTGAGAAGCGGAGCACATATTGGAAAAAATTGCATTCTTGGCAAGGGCGTTTTTATTGACAGCGGTGTTGTAATTGGGGATGTGGTGAAGATCCAGAATTATGTCTCTATTTACCACGGGGTGACTGTTGGAAATGGCGTTTTCATTGGTCCGCATGTATGCTTTACGAATGATCTTTTTCCTCGCGCGATCAATAAAGATGGGTCGCCAAAATCGATGGAAGATTGGATCGTATCTGAAACACATATTGCTGATGGTGCGTCTTTGGGAGCCAATGCGACCATTCGCTGTGGAATACGGATAGGAGAATGGGCATTGGTAGGCGCCGGGAGTGTGGTGACAAGAGATGTTCCACCGCAAGCTCTGGTGTTTGGTAATCCAGCCCGCTTTCAAGGATACGTATGCAAATGTGGTGTGAAACTGGATGTCATGAAAACCGGTGAAACGAGCACGGATTATGTTTGCCCAAATTGTTACGAAGAATACAATTTTATGAATAAACAGGAAGGCATCGAATGAATATACCCATTGCAAAACCAATTCTTGGAGATGAAGAAAAGCAGGCGGTGTTGCGTGTAATGGATTCTGGCATGTTAGCCCAGGGTTCACGGGTGGAAGCCTTTGAAGAAGCGTTTGCAGATTATTGCGGAGTGAAATATGCCATTGCCGTGTCTTCGGGAACGACCGCCCTGCATATTGCCATGCTGGCACATGAAATCGGAAAAGATGATGAGGTCATCACTACCCCCTTTTCATTCATCGCAACTGCCAATTGCCTCCTGTATGTCGGGGCAAAACCAGTTTTTGTAGATATTGACCCGGCTACTTATAATATCGATCCTGCCCTCGTTGAGCGAGCGATCACGCCGCGCACTCGTGCTATTCTGCCGGTGCATCTGTATGGTCAGTGCAGCAACATGGACGCGATCATGGATATTGCAGAAAAACATCATTTGATCGTCATTGAAGATGCCTGCCAAAGTCACGGAGCTGCTTATAAAGGAAAGAAAGCGGGTTCATTTGGCACGGGTACTTTTTCCTTTTATCCAACGAAAAATATGACCTGTGGCGAGGGGGGTATGATTACCACGAGTGATGCGGTTATCAATGATCGCTGCCGGGTGATACGCAATCACGGCATGCGACGGCGTTATTATCATGATGAACTTGGTTATAACTTCCGCATGACGGATATTGGCGCAGCCATTGGATTGGAACAATTGAATAAACTTGAACGCTTCAACGCGATACGGAAAGAGAATGCATCGTTCTTTTCTCAAAACTTGCGCGGAGTAGTTGTTCCAGTTGAGGCGAAAGAATGCAGCCACGTGTATCATCAGTACACAATTCGGATCAAAAATGGAAAAAGAGATGCACTGCGGGAATATTTGAAAGAAAGAGGTATCGGAACCGAGGTGTATTACCCTGTGCCAATCCATAAACAAGCTTTTATTCAAAAAACATTCCCTGCCCTGCCGGTTCTTGCGCAAAGCGAATTAGCTGCCGAAGAAGTGGTTTCCATTCCCGTACATCCCTCATTAAGCGAAATTGATCGAAAGGCAATCGTTGAATCCATCAATTCCTTCATGGAGGAACGCGGTGATTAAAACTGCGGTTATTGGAGCTGGTTCTATGGGGGCAAATCATGCCCGCATTTATGCCGGTATGAATGCAGCGAAGTTGGTTGCCACCGCTGATCTAGACAAAGATCGATGTGCAAGCATCGCTGAAAAATATAATGTTTCGACTTATACCGATTATCGTGAACTATTGGAAAGAGAAAAACCCGATCTCGTTTCGATTGTTGTGCCTACCGCCAGTCATATGGCTGTAGCCATGGATTGCCTGCAGGCGGGCGTGCACGTTCTGATCGAAAAGCCGATTGCTTCAACACTGGATGAAGCAGGTGCGGTCATCGAGCGGGCAAGATCCGAAAAATTGAAATTGATGATCGGTCACATCGTGCGATTCAACCCGGCGGTGCAGGAGTTAAAGAAACACCTGGATGCCGGCGAACTCGGGCGCATATTCCAAATCGTATGCCATCGAGAAGGACCGTTCCCTACTCGTATTCGTGATGTGGGAGTGGTGGTCGATTTGGCACCCCATGATGTTGACATCATGCGTTATTTATCGCAATCAGAACCCATTCGTGTATATGCCGAAACCGAGCGGCGTATTCATACAGAGCATGAAGACCTCTTGCTGGCAACCATGCGCTTTAAAAATGGAATAACCTCCGCGCTCAATATCAACTGGCTCACCCCCACCAAAATTCGCGAGATCAATGTGCTGGGTGAAAAAGGCATGTTCCAGATCAACGATCTTACGCAAGATCTCTATTTCTATGAAAATTCTCTGGCTGTGAATGGCATTTGGGACTCGTTGAAAACCATCCAGGGGGTCAACCCCGGAAAAATGGTGCGATTTGCTTTTGACCGAAAAGAACCGTTGGAAATGGAATTGACGGCTTTTGTGGAAGCTGTGCAAAATGACCTTCCCGTCCCTGTAACAGGTGAAGATGGCTACGAAGCTTTACGGATTGCATCTGCCCTTGTGCAATCGGGGTTAACCCATCAGGTGATCGAGTTGTGATATGAGCTTACAGGAACTTTCGGAAAAAATCTCCGGCAAAACAGCAACGATAGCAGTGATAGGTTTGGGATATGTGGGGCTCCCCCTGGCTGCCTGTCTGGCTGACGTTGGATTCATGGTGCTGGGGGTGGATAGGAAACAAGAGCGGGTTGCAGTCATTAATCAGGGTAAAAATCCGATTGGCGGAAAAGAACCAGGATTGGATGAACTTTTGAAAAAAACGGTATCTGCCCGCTATTTGCGGGCGACAACGGATTACCAGCAATTGCGGGACTGCGATGTTGTTTTTATCAATGTGGAAACGCCCGTAGAGGAAGATCATAAACCAAGTTATCAAGCATTGCGGTCGGTGTTAAAGGCACTGGGACCGGTTTTGAAAAAAGGAGCTTTGGTAATCGTTGAATCCACCATTTCGCCGGGAACCATGAAAAACATCGTTCTGCCTGATCTGGAGAAGAGCGCGGATGGAAAGCTTGGTCATGATTTTTACCTCGGAAATTGTCCAGAACGTGTTATGCCAGGAAGATTGCTGGCAAACATTCATTCCATGCAGCGTGCCATTGGCGGTGCAGATGAGCAAACCGCGCAGACCATGGCGTTGATCTATAAACAATTTGTGAATGCAGATCTGGATCTAACAGATTGGGTAACTGCTGAATTGGTGAAAACAGTTGAAAACGCTTATCGTGATGTACAAATCGCTTTTGCCAATGAGATTGCCATACTGTGCGCAGACCTTGGAGCCGATGTCTGGAAAGTACGTGAACTGGTGAACAAAACACCCTATCGAAACGTGCATAAACCCGGCGCAGGGGTGGGAGGGCACTGCATTCCCAAAGACCCATGGTTGTTGGCAAGTAGTTTGAGCGAAAGCAAAGAACTCTCTCTGATCCCTGCTGCCCGTGCCATCAACGACAGCATGCCGGAGCACGTTTTCACCTTGTTAGAAAAAGGTCTTTCTACATTAGGCAAAATGTTAAAGGATTCACGGATCTTAATTCTCGGTTATGCCTATCTGGAAAACAGCGATGACGATCGCAATTCTCCCTCTGAGCTATTTGCCAGGAGGCTTATGGATGGAGGGTGCTCGTTTTCCATTCATGATCCATTTATTGAACGATACCAGGGAGATATCTATCACATGGCTAAAGACTGTGACGCGCTCGTGCTCATGACTGCTCATGACCAATACCGCGACCTGGACTTAAAAATAATGAGACAAGTGATGCGAACCCCACTTATTATCGATGGACGCAATGCATTTGCAGATCTGACCGACCTGCACGGTTTTGAAATCATTTGTCTTGGAAAAGGATGAACCTGTGATTTGGACATTGATTCCCGCATTTAATGAAGAAACAGCTCTCCTCTCTCTGCTGGAAAAGATCAAACAGGGATTAGAAGGGTACGAGTACAAGATCGTAGTTGTGGATGACGGGAGTTTCGATAAAACCCCACTGCTTTTAGCAAAAGCTGCCCAAAAATACCCTTTAGAAGTGATCACGCATCCTATCAACCGGGGCTTGGGGGAGACCGAACGGGATGGATTTGAATACATTGCCGCTCATAGCAACCATGACGATATTATTGTTCGTGTCGAAGGGGATAATACCCACGAACCGGTTTATATAGTGAATCTCGTTAGTCGTCTGAAAGAAGGGTATGATGTTGTCAATACTTCGCGCTTTCAACCAGGTGGTGGACAAGTAGGGCTTAATTTCTATCGCAGTTTTATCAGCCGTTGTGCAAACTATTTTATGCAGGTTATGTTCAACATCAAGGGAATACGCGATTATTCTTGTGGTTTTCGCGCATACCGGGCAAAGGTCATCCAGGATGCCGTAGCTATCTTTGGGAACAACTTCATCCAATTAAAGGGTGTCGGGTTCACCTCCACTCTGGAAATTCTTGTGAAATTGAAAATGCTCGGATGTACTTTTGCTGAAGTTCCTTTTGTATTACGCTATGATCAAAAACAGGGAAAAAGCAAGATGGTCGGGAGCGTGACCACGGTCGGATACTTATTGCTGGCACTATTTTATAATTGGCCATTTGGAGGTTGGAAACACAGCTATCGCGGATTGGCGGTGTTGTATCAAGAGGACGTTCAAAAAGCCGCCGAACGTTATGGGATAAATAAAAGTTCCGGAAGGTTTCTAACCAAGATCAATTCTTAGGAGGAAGGAATGTGCGGTATTTGCGGAATACTGCATTTTGATGCACAGCGAACAGTAGATGCCACGGTTCTGACAGCCATGTCGGAAAAGATGATCCATCGCGGACCGGATGATTTTGGGTTATACGTTGCAGGATCGCTAGGTTTGGCACACCGCAGGTTGAGCATCCTTGATCTTACCGCGGCAGGGCACCAACCAATGTCTTCCACGGATGGGCGCTTTTGGATCGTTTTTAACGGGGAAATCTACAATTTTGTGGAATTGAAGCGCTACCTTGTTGCAAAAGGCTATTCATTTCGTTCACGAACTGATACCGAAGTGTTGCTTAATCTTTTTATCGAAGAGGGGAAAGAGTCCCTGCACAAACTAAACGGTATGTTCGCATTTGCTGTCTGGGATTCTAAAGATAAAAAACTTTTCGTTGCTCGCGACAGGCTGGGTGTGAAACCGCTCTATTGGTATCGCGACGAGCACACCTTGCTTTTTGCCTCAGAGATGAAAGCGCTATTTCAATTCCCATCCCTCAAGGCTATGCTGAATACTGATGGTCTGCAAGATTACCTTTCATTTCAATTCTGCCTTGGCGAAAAGACCATGTTCAAAAGTGTTCATAAAGTACCACCAGGATGGTGGATGGAGATTGCACAGAATGGTGACACAAAATCTGGGTGCTATTGGGATCTGGAGTTCAAAGTGGACCCCGATCATTCAGAGGGCTATTTCCTGCAAACTTTAGGCGATCTTCTGCAAGATTCAATCGCGTTGCGGCTTCGCTCTGATGTGCCACTTGGCTCCCACCTCAGTGGAGGACTGGATTCATCGGTGGTTGCATCTCTGGCTGCCAGCAATCTCCAGCAACCTATTCATACCTTCAGCGGCGGCTTCAAAGAAGATGCAATCTTTGACGAAACGAAATATGCGCGCATCGTTGCGGAACAAAAAAATACTATCCATCATGAGGTGTTTCCGACGGCGCAGGACTTTATTGATTTCCTGCCATCCATCATTTATCACATGGATGAGCCGGCTGCAGGACCGGGCATCTTTCCACAACTCATGGTCTCGCAGATCGCCAGGGAACATGTAAAAGTAGTCCTTGGCGGGCAGGGTGGGGATGAGTTATTCGCCGGATACGCACGGTATCTGATCGCATATTTGGAAGAATGCATTCGTGGTGGAATCGAAGCGACCCAGGAAGATCCCGGGTACATTGTCAATTTCCAAACGATCTTGCCTAATTTACCCCAACTACAAGGTTATCAAGCGCTCATGCGCCATTTCTGGAAAGATGGATTGTTCGAACCGCAAGAAGCGCGATACTTCCGACTGATTGATAGGGGTGATAGCCTGCGCGCCTTTTTTCATACAGACCTTATTGGTCAAAATCATTACTCGTCCTATGAAGAATACCGGCAGATCTTCATGACCAATGCACCTGCATCGTACATCAATCGCATGACCCGATTTGATATAAAAACGCTGCTCCCTGCCCTGTTGCAGGTAGAAGACCGAACCAGCATGATGGTTTCCATTGAATCGCGCGTTCCGCTGCTTGATTATCGGATCGTCGAGCTTTCAGCGTGTGTGCCTCCCCGCTTTAAGTATGCGGGTGGTCAATCAAAACACATTCTGCGTGAAGCCAGCAAACCCTTTGTGCCGCATGAGATCCTGCAACGGAAAGATAAAATGGGATTCCCCGTTCCTTTAGATATCTGGTATCGAAAAGATCCGGTGCGTGCATTCGTGCGTGAGACGCTCTTAAGTTCTGCTTCGATGAAGCGAGGTTGGTTTGATGCACAAGCGGTGAGAGAGACCCTTGATCAAGAACTGCCATTCGGTCGGACGATTTGGGGGCTGCTGTGCATTGAATTGTGGGCGCGAGCTTTTTTAGACGCTTGAAATTCTGATAACAAAAAAGTCACTGTGGATCAAATTCCCAACTGATCGATCTGTTTTTTTAAGACCTCTGCGGATGCCACCAACGCTTGTTCCTCGGAGGGAGAAAGCTGTAGTTCAAGGACATGTTCTACACCTTGCTCCCCCACCACGGCAGGTAAGCTGAGATAGACACCGCGAATGCCATAATAACCGGGCACAAGGTTCGAAACCGAAAGGACAGAATTTTGGTTGCGGAGAATGCTCTCCACAATGCGCGCCAAACCGGCAGCTACGGCGTAAAAGGTCGCCCCTTTGCGCTGGATGATCTCATACGCCGCATTGCGCACCTGGCTTGTGAATTCTTCGCGTTGAGAGATGGGGATCTCGCAGCCAATAAAGCGGCAGTAGGCATCGAGGGGTATTCCTGCGATATTCGCCGATGACCAGACAGCCACTTCTGAATCTCCGTGCTCTCCAATGATGAAAGCATGGATGTTGCGCGCGTCGAGCAAGAAGTGGCGCCCGAGTAGCCAGCGGAAACGGGCTGTGTCCAAAACGGTGCCGGAGCCGATCACGTGTTCAGCGGGCAAGCCAGAGATTTTGTGGGTGGCGTAACTGAGGATGTCGACCGGATTGGTGGCGACGAGAAGGATCGCATCGCGCGTATATTGGATGACCTGTGGGACGATTTGGTTGAAAATAGCGATGTTCCGTTTTAGCAGATCAAGACGCGTTTCTCCCGAGCGCTGAGCGCTGCCCGCGGTGATCACCACCACATCCGCCCCCCGGCAATCCTTGTAATCACCCTGATAAATACGGATCGGGTTCGCCAGCGGGATGGCATGGTTCAAATCCATCACTTCCCCTTCTGTTCGTTCTCTATCCACATCGATGAGTACGATCTCCCCGACCAAGCCGTGCAGAAGCAGGGTATAGGCAAAAGTGGTACCCACCTTTCCACTCCCGACGATCACGATCTTATATGCCCGGTGTTCTGCCACGAAGGTGTCGTTCAATGTTTGTTGTTTCATTTTCTTTTGTGACAAGAGCTCCTCGCTCGTTCTGTTCGTTATCATTCTTTTTGTTCCTTACGCACTATGCGTTGCAATCATGTTAGACACTATCCATTCAATCATACAGGCAAACAGGCGCAGACGATTATTAGGAAAATATAAACATTTACATTCAAAGTAATCCTCAACATGGTAAAACATATTCTTGATGAGATTGAGATATTAAAAAGGAGAAAGGAAAAGCGCGCTCGGAAAGAACCAATACATCTTGACCCCAAGAACATAACTTTTTACCAGAAATTGCTCTCGGTTGGTTCTCTATTGAGGCGATTTCATGGTAGATAGTTCACCCTCAGATTAGATGGTCGTTTTTTGTTGTTTTCAGCGATACGGTGAACCATCTGGCGACCTCAACCACCGAACAGTGCAATTTTTCAAACCTGGAAAATTGTTTTAATGGTTTTGTTTCGAACACAGGAAAGCACGTTCGTGAAAAAGAAAAGCCAGCACGCCCTCCTTATTATTTCTTTTCTCCTTGTTATAATAGAAGAAGTATAAAGCAAATTGCTTCATCGCTGCTGAACTTCGAGAAGGGCGAATAAAATTACAATGAAAGCATGATCTATCATTTCCTTCCTGTTGATCTGTTGTTCTTTAATGCAGCTATCATTTCCTTGTTTGTCGCGGTCATTATCCTTATCAAGCGAGTTGAACCTGGTGGAACTGCGTTCGCGGCTGTTATGCTTTCTCTCGCCTTGTGGTTGATATTCCGGGTATGTGAAGGCGTTTCAGAGGAAATTCCCCAAAAAATATTCTGGGCAAAATTTGAATATTTGGGTATAGCCACCCTGCCTGTTTGTTACTTTATTTTTGTAAGTCAATTCAGCCGGAAAGACCGATGGATCACCAAGGGCAACCTGATCATTTTATCTCTGCTGCCAGTGCTCACCCTCGTTTTTGGTTTTTACGAATGAATATCATGGCTTAATATGGAGTGACATCTATCCTGCTTCTACCCCACAGGTGGAAAGCCTTATTTACGAGCATGGATTTTTCTTCTGGGTGTATTGGGTCTATAGCTATGTGCTGCTTTTCTTTGGAATTTACCGCCTTATTGCAACCCTTTTAAATTTCTCAAAAGAATATCGCTTGCAGATGATAGTGTTGATTCTTGCTACACTGTTACCCTGGCTGGGAAATCTTCTGTATATTGCTCGCCTTAGCCCAATTGATGGCATGGATCTTACCCCGGTGGGCTTGGCATTTTCAGGATTGGTGATCGCACTATCGCTTTACAAGGGGCAGATCTTTGAAGTGGCGCCGGTTGCTCGCAATGTCATCTTCGATGCTATGCAGGAAGGCATTCTTGTTCTCGATATCAAGGGAAATATTGTGGATGGCAATGACGCAACGGCAAAGATACTGGATATACCGCTAAAAAACTTATTGAAAAAACATTTTACGGAATCGCTTTCACGATATCCACTGCTGATAGAAAACCTGCAAAAAATAGGGAACAACAAATTTGAAATGTGTTTAGATGAAAACAAGCAAAGGTTTGTCCAGGTGAGCATTTCTCTGATCGTTACGAATATTAACCCAACGGGACAGCTCCTTGTTTTGCAGAATATCTCTGAACGAAAGAAACTGGAATTGTATGAAAGTGAACAACGAAAATTCGCTGAAGCTCTTGCGGGCATTGCCGCCACCTTAAACAGTTCGTTGGAGTTTGAAGTGGTGCTTGAAAAGATGCTCGCCATCATTCACCAGGTTGTCCCTCATGATGCTGCCAATATTGCATTATTGGATGATGATAAGAAAATGCGTTTTGTAAAGCTCATCGGATATGAAAAATTCGAATCGAAGAAGGTTATTGAATCTCTTGATTATTCTATAAACGATATTCCGGATTTCAAGATGATGGCTGAGGAAAAAGAAGCTGTTGTTATCACCGATACCCACAATAGCCCTGCATGGATAAGCAATCCAAAAGTAGCCTGGATCCGTTCTTATGTGGGGAGCCCCATTGTTGCCGGAGGAAAAACGATCGGCTTCATAAATGTAGATAGCAGTGTTCCAAATTTGTATACCCCGGAACATGCACAACGGCTCAAGGTATTTGCAGATGAAGCGGCTATCGCGATTCAAAACGCACGCATTGTTGAGGAATTGAAAGAGCGCAACCAGGATCTGGGCATATTGTACGAAGTCGGCTTAGCTATGACCAGCGGATTGGACAATCAAGAAATAATCAACGGCTTGATCAAACAGATCAAAAACTTTAAAAATATTGATATATTCTTCTTGATGTTGTTCGGTGAAGACTCGATGAAGAATATGCTGTACTGGTATACATTGAATGATAAAACAATAAAAACGATTGAGTTGACAAAGCCGTGGTCAGGGAATTTTATCCATCAGATCCTCGAACAGAAGAAAACGGTATATCTACCGAACCAGGAAAGACAAGATATCATAACGGGCATCCCCGATGAAAAACAACTCTCGTTTAGCGCAATGCGTTCGTATCTTGGGGTTCCGCTCATGCAGGGAAAAGACGTGATCGGCATCCTTTCGGTGATCAGCAAACAGAGCGGCGCTTTTGATCAGAAACAGATCCGGCTTCTTGAAACGATCACCTCGCAGGTATCCATCACGCTCCAAAATGTCAAAATGTATGAACGGATGAAAGAGCTGGCAATCGTTGATGAGTTGACAGGAGTTTACAATCGGCGCTACTTCTATATCGCTGCGAACAAAGAGATTGAACGAGCGTTACGCTACAAGAAAGCCCTCTCTATGATCTTGATCGACATAGATCATTATAAGGATGTCAATGATCATTACGGTCATATGGCGGGAGATAAAGTGCTACAAAAGATCACGCAGGCGATTCAAAAAGAACTGCGTGGCAGCGATATATTTTCAAGATATGGCGGAGAAGAATTCCTCATTCTTTTGTCTGATACAAAAGGTGAAGAAGCTGCAGTTGTGGCAGAGCGCATCAGAACTACCGTTGAAGCTTTACATGTTCAATATAATGAAGAAGAGATCTCTGTAACTGTCAGCTTGGGTGTTACCCGATTAACCGCTGAGCGAAATTCACTCCAAGAAATCATCGCTGATGTTGATCAAGCGCTGTATGGCGCTAAACAAAAAGGCAGAAATCGGGTTGAATACATCGCGTGAACAACGTTTCGTTAAGCCTCTGTAAAATAATTGTAAAAATTCCGCTTCAATAGCAACCCTTTCTACATTAATGGGATTAATATATAGAGAGGAGAAGCGGCAAAATACATACCAGAGGTATATGATGGTAACGTATCAATACACATCTGAGATTGAACTGCGAAAAGCGTTGTTAGATGAGATCGTTCGGGCTGCAGGACTGCCGCTCAATAACTTTTGGCGCAAATTCGTAGAAATGATTTTCTGGCTGCCAATCAACCGCTTTTCAAAGCTGGGTTCTTATTTTGACCAGATGGTTTATCAACATGGATTCAGCAAAGCCGTTGATATCAGTTTGAAACTATTGATTAATGATATTGCCGTTCTTGGTGAGGTGAAGGCACCCGCCACAGGTCCGTTGTTGGTAGTTTCTAATCACCCTGGCACTTATGATGCTCTTTGTCTGGCAGCCAAGTTGCCTCGCGATGATGTGAAGATTGTTTCATCCAACATTTCTTTCCTTAAAAATATGAAGAATGTTAATAATCATTTTCTCTTTGCTTCCATTGACAGTTACGTTCGGATGCTTGTGATTCGCCATGCCATTCGCCATTTGGAAAAAGGCGGGGCGTTGATCATTTTTCCAAGTGCGCACATGGACCCTGAACCATCTTGCATGCCCGGCGCAATGGAAGCATTGGATGAATGGTCGCGAAGCATCGAGATTTTCATTCAAAAGGTTCCCTCGACTGTTGTTCAAGTGGCGGTCGTTAGCCGTGTGCTGACCTCTCGCTATCTTTCCCATCCGCTCACGCGTTTGCGGAAAGGTCGCAGAGAGCGGCAGCGTATAGCGGAATTCATGCAAATCATCCACCAAATGATCTATCGGCGGAAATTCAACCAGACCCCTTTGGTTTCGTTTGCGGAGCCGTTCAAATCATCAGATATCGGTCCTGATGATAAGATCGATCGCGTGTTGCCCTATGCCATTAACCAGGCGAAACAATTGATGGTCGCTCACCTCCCTGAGAATTATTAAAACAACCAAGAGAGCACATACCCAATCTTTGATTTCCACGATATTCTTCTGCATGTTTTCCTTTAGTTTTTGACCGTAAAGATGGTTACAGCGTACTATAATCTACGTGATGACCACGATGAAACGATCAGCCGTATTTCTAAGCTTCCATGTTCTATCAAAATTTCTATTGCTCATGCTGGCATCCTCGTGCAGCATTCTTCCTTTTGGTGAGGCATGGTTCCAGGATGATAAGACACCTGGCACACAACCGACCGGTATCATTTTTTTTGATGATTTTAGTTCCAACACATCCGGTTGGGACAGAGTGGAAACAGACCTGGGCGGAACGGACTACGTGAGTGGAGGTTATCATATTGTGATCAATGAAAAGAATACCGACTACTTCTCTACCCTCTACCGCACCTATACCGATATTGGTCTTCAAGCAGATGCTCAATGGGTGGAAGGTCCGTATGACAATAATTTCGGTCTGATCTGTCGCTTTCAGGACGAAAAGAATTTCTACGCCGGCATGATCAGCAGCGATGGGTATTATGGAATCTTCAAAATAGAGAACGGTGACTATACGGTTTTGGGGCATGAGACGATGCTTCAATCGGAAACCATTGGAATTACGGATTCACGAAAACAGATCGCTTTTCGTTGTTATCAAGATTTTCTATTCCTCTACGTCAACGGAATTTTACTGGATGTACAGCAAGACAAGACATTTAATGCCGGTGATGTAGGGATGATTGCAGGTAGTTTTGAAGATGCGGGTGTACACATCCTTTTCGATGATTTCTATCTCATTGATGTAACCCAGACCGCGAACCAGGAAATGCAAGAATGAAAAAGTATCCTTTCCTCTTTCTGTTTTTTTTAATGATTCTCTCTGGCTGTCAAAATTTTCTTGATGGGGAAGAAAATGCTTCAACACTAGTGCCCGCAGTAACCGAAACTGCTACTCCTACGGTGTGGGCAACCCTGGCTCCTTTCTCAGCAACATCCACACCGATAGTTTTGGCAACTCTGAACCCCGTTGAATTACAAGGGGAAATCACTTTTCAGTCTGATCGGAGCGGGAACATGGATATCTATGTTTATGATCTGCGCTCAGAATCTTTATCCAGGATTACTTCGGGTGAGAGCGCGGATGTCTTTCCGAGCTGGTCGTCAGATGGGGAACAGATCGTATTCGTATCGGATAGGGACGGAAATCCGGACATATACATTGTGAACAGAAATGGCAGCGGCTTGAAACGGCTTACGGATGATCCTCATGATGATGTCTTCCCCACCATCTCCCCAGATGGAAAAACGATCGCGTTTGTTTCTAATCGAGGTGGGAATGATGAAATCTATACGATGGATATTAATGGAGAAAACCTCACGCAACTGACCAATAATGTCTTTGCCGACGGATTCCCGGCATGGTCACCGGATGGGGAGCAGATCATTTACCAGTCTGACCGTGATGTCAATACGGAGTTGTATATCATGTCGAAAGATGGACTTGACCTGATGCGCCTTACGGATAGCACAGCAGAAGATGCTCAACCTGCCTGGTCACCGGATGGCAAACGGATCGCTTTTGTCTCCACGCGCACAGAATTCGAAGAGATCTATATTTATCATCTCGACACCCACGCTGTCGAACAATTAACGAACTTTCAAGCCCAGACCGAAGTGCCAAAATGGAGCGCAGATGGCAAATATCTAATTTTTGCCTCTAATTATGAGGGGAACAGGGATATCTATATCATGGCAGTGGATTCAAGGGCGATGTTGAAGATCACCACTTCAACCGGGGAGGATTTTTTCCCTGACTGGAATCCATGAAAACGCACGCCTCCAGGATAATGCTTTTCAAGCGCATTCAGGGATATATTTTCGTGCAACTTCTTATCGAGAGATTACGTAATAGAGGTAACAGGAGTAAAAATGAAAAGGCTGTATAGAAAACGAAATGACAAAATGCTGGCAGGTGTGTGCGCCGGATTGGCAGATTATCTCGATATTGATCCGACCATTGTGCGTATCATCTTCCTTATCCTGGTTTTTGCAGGATTGGGCGGGGTTCTGGTGTATGCTATTTTGTGGGTCATTACACCTCTGGAACCGTCAGCCAGTGAAGACACCATTGATGCGCGTAGTAAGGGTGAATGACAAAATTAGAATAGAAAAGTTCCGGAATGAGGCGAAAGGAACTTGAATGAAACGGTGTAGAAAGCAAGTTCCTTTCGCCGTTTTTTAACCGTGTTGATTTGCAGTAGAAACCCGTTTCCCCAGTTTCTCACAATACATGCGATGGTCTGCCAGTTTGAACAATGCTTCAACCTCTGATTCACAATGCGTTGTGGCAGCTCCGATAGAAAAATTCATACGATGCGCCTGATCATCTGCAGGTAGGGTTTGGTTATACTTCTGAATATTGTTCCGAAGACGGGCAACGATCTTCAGCACAGCGCTCTCCTCCAGGCTGGATATGATTACCGCAAATTCATCTCCACCCAACCGCGCCACAATATCATCGCCACGAAAGCTCTCTTGCAAGATTGTAGCTGCTTTGCAGATGATGGTATCACCTGCAGCATGCCCATACTGGTCGTTGATCTTTTTCAGATTGTCCAGATCGCATACAATGATGCTTAAAGGAAATTGTCTGCCTTGAGAAATGCGTTTGAATTCAGCTTCAAAATATGCGCGATTGTATAGACCAGTCATGGAATCGTGCATATTCAGGAACCGCATTCTCTCTTCTGCCCATTTTCGTTCAGTGATGTCCAGAATCGAAAGATGGATGCGCGACCAGCTTTTCTCAAATCCGTTGATCAAAGACAGGCGCACAATGGTGTGGATGATCAAACCATCCAAAGAACGGCAGGGCATTTCTGTTTCGACCTGACACGACCCGTTGTAGAGAGCCATGATGATCGATCGAATGGATTCAGCAGATTGTTCGATGAAGATACCGTTAAAATTTTTCTGTAGGTCATCCAGATCGGCAGCTTTAAATAACAATAAGGTCGCCTGGTTTCCATTGATGACCTTGATCAGGGAGGAAAACTCTTTTTCAAGATCAGGCACTTTTTCCAGGAACAGATTCAGTTTATCCTGGCTGTTGAATTCAAGGTTTTCGATCCACTCTTTTAGAGCGGAAAAATCCATTTCCCACATCGAAATAGGGGAATCATGGAATAAACTCCGATAACGCAATTCGTTTTCCTTAATAGCCATTTCATTTCTTATGCGGCTGGTAATGTCGAGGTACATTCCCAAAACTCCAATACGCTTTTCCCCGAGAAAGATTGGAACCCCATAGATTTCAACATCCACCAGCCTGCCGTCTTTTCTGCGCCTTTTTCCCGTACCGTAGATGGTGCCGCCTTGAAGGACCGTTTTGGTGAATTCCTGCGCCTGCCCCAAATCAGGATCATCCGCAAGGATCGTATCAAGGTCCTTTAGATAGACTTCATCTTGGGTATATTGAAAAATTCGGCTGAACGCCGGGTTGATAGAAATGATCTTTTGATCGGCATCCATTGTCACAATGGCAGCCGGGTTGTTGTTGATCAGTGATTCGTAGAAGATCTTTTGTTTGAGGATTTCTGATTTTTTTTGACTTTCAATGCTTTTAAAGAGCGCATGAGCCCGGGTTCCCGAGCCGGTTCTTGTGGAAAAATAGGTCACGAAGAAAATTGCGAAAGGGATGAAATCGATGATCCAAAAGAAAAAATTGCTGTCATGAATTTGTTGAATCGAATTTAATGAGAAACGTGTGCCCGTTCGAAGAAATTCATATGCATATACAAAAATGAGAAAGAGCAAGCCTGTCAAAAAACCTAATCGAGCATTTCGACCAGCATGAATGCGCTTGGCGGCGTTAGCTTTGTTTCTCATAATAGATTGAAAAAATTAACGAGGTTCTTATCCTCAATACAGTATTCTATATACCTCTTCCTTAAAAATGTCAATGGCTTAAGAAATATCACCAGACCCCTAATAGATCCATACAGAAGGGCAAGGATGTTTTGCATATATAGATAAGGAAGTAGCGTTCCATCAGTACGAAACCGTTGAAATATGCTTGACTATGATTCTGGTATACTACTTTTAGGTTATGTTCGGTGGGCTGCACCGTATTGTTGAATGCGGTATTGTTCAATTCCCCAATTGATAAATTGAAATAATCAGGTACAAACCAGGTGCTATGACAAACGAAGCCCCTTTAAGAGAGCAGCAGCATGTCATCGAAGCTTTTGCCGAACTGGCTCCCAAATATGAGAAAAAGATGGATTCCGAATTGAATCTTTTTTGGGGCTGGAGCTATCGCGAACTCATTCAAACTTTGCTTGAAGATTATTCTTTGGTTCATGCAAAACGTATCCTTGACCTGGCAACCGGCAAGTTGATCATCCCGCGCGCAATTGCTGCTATTAACCCGACTGTGAAACAAATTGTTGGATTGGATATCACTTTCCGCATGCTTCAATTGGGAAAAACAATACTGAGCAGGAATTCTCGCATTCGGTTGTTGTGCGCTTCAGCGCTGGAAATACCGGTTCGCCCGGCGAGTTTTAGCCTGATCACCTGCACTTTGGCAACCCACCATATGGATGGGAGAAGATTGCTCTCTGAGATCCATCACATTTTAGATTGGGACGGGCAAGTGGTGATCGTAGACGTGGGGGCTTCAAAAACTTGGATGAACCCAATCGTGCGAGGCGTAATGCGTGTACTGGCATTTTTGTATTTTATGGTGCGTGAGAATGTTGCCCGCGCGTGGGCAGAAGCGGAGCAGTGGGGGGATGAATTAAAAAAAGCGGGCGCTGATTTGGCTCATCTCAAGCCGCCACATATGCAGCCGAAAGACAATATCATTGAAAGGTTGATAAAAGTAGATTAGTACAAACTACTATGATCTGGAATTTTGAGTTTATTGTTATCCTCCTTGCCTTTATCAGTTATTTGGCATTGTACCTGGTCGTGTGGTTGACCAAGCCAAAAACCAAAGAAAAAGAAGCATTTCGATTTTACTTATTGATGATGACGCTGTGGAAGCTAAGCGCCATCATGGTTGTAGGACAGTTGGGGGATATTTATTTCTGGTTTCGCATGATGACCGTTTCATCGGTCATGTCCCTGATCGGCAGCCATCGGTTCGTGCAGTCCATTTTGCCGCAAAGAACAAGCTGGGATCGTTGGATCTATGCCTACATCGCTTTGGCGGTATCGGTCACTCTGTTCACGAATTGGGTGGTTTCCTATGCATATATGAATGGGACCGAGCTGGTATATTCTTTTACGCCTTTGGTGGGGTTGGTGGCGGGTCCTGGTTATGCGCTCATGCTATACAATACCTACCGGTTGATCAAAGAATACAGCCAGGCAAGAAGCCCGCAAATACGCAACCGCTTGAAGTATTTGATCTTCGGTTTTATTTTTATCATCATTGGGTCGATTTTTAATTTCACCGATCTGGGTCAATATCCTATCGACATTTTTGCCAACCTGATCACGGCGATCCTCATTTCTGTTGCCATGTTACGTCACCAACTTCTGGATATCAATGTGATCATCCGGAAAAGCGTTTTATATGCCATTCCAACCAGCCTGATTGGCGCATTGTACTTTTTGGTCATTAGTTCCGTTGTCAGAGCTTTCCAACTTTCAGTAAGCCAGCAAGTGCTTGTTTCGATGGTGGTGGCTATTGCCGCAGCGCTTATCTTTCAACCGTTTCAAAAACTGTTGCAAGATTGGATCAACCGCATTTTCTTTCGTGAGCGCTATGATTCCAATCTGATGCTGCAACGGGTGATTCAAACTGCGTCTCAAGAGATAGATCTGCAACGCTTGGCAGGTTCGATCATCAATGAGAGCATCTCAACCATGCATATTAAGCGCGCCGGGCTGTTTGTTTCGCATGAAGATGGAGGACCCTTTGTCCTCATTTCAGGAAGCGGGTTGAATTATTCTCGTCAGAAAGAATTTCGGGTGGACCATCCTCTTGTCTTGAAAATGGGGAAAACACAAGAATTTTTGATGTGGGGTGAGTTAGAACCCTCCCCCTTGCTCAAGTCATTGTGGAAAGATGAGCTTGATTACCTGGTTGATCTGCGAGCAGAGCTGTTCATACCATTACGAACCAAAAATCAACTGATTGGAATTTTGGTATTGGGCGAAAAAATGTCCGAGACGCCCTATTCACAGGAGGACTTGAACATTTTAACCACCCTTGCGAGCCAGACATCCCTGGCTCTTCAAAATGCGAAATTGTATTCTCTGGCACAAAAAGAACTGGTTGAAAGGAAGAAAGCGGAAAAAGGGCTGCAATTGCAATTGAAGCGGCTTTCGGCGTTGCAAGATATCAATGTCGCGATCACGGAAAATTTTGATTTGCAGGTTCCATTGGTTATGCTGCTCGATCAGGTGGTGGATGAACTGAAAGTGGATGCTGCGGATGTTTTGCTCTACAATCCTGAGAACAAGAGCTTGAATTTCATCGCCGGTCGAGGGTTCAATACCGATGCGCTGCGATTTACCAGCCTTCAGTTGGGGCAGGGCATGGCAGGCATGGCTGCCCAAAAACACGAACCCGTTTACGTGAAGGATCTCTCGACAGAACGCACAACGTTGAAACAGTCTCCTTTGCTTGAAGGAGAAAACTTTGTCTCGTATTATGGATTCCCGCTCGTTGCCCGTAATCAGATCAAAGGTGTATTGGAGATATTCCATCGTTCTGTTTTAGAACCTGACCAGCAGTGGTTGGATTATTTGAACACATTGATTTCAGAAACTGCCATTGCATTGGACAACGCCCGCATGTTCAATGACCTTGAAAAGACCAACATGGAGTTGGTGAGCGCCTATGAAGCAACGCTGGAGGGATGGGCGCGCACGCTTGAAATGCGCGACCGCGAAACCGAAGGGCATAGCCAACGAGTTCTCGAAATGACCCTGCGCCTGGCAGAAAAAATGGGTGTGCGCGGAGATGCTCTGCTTCATATCCGGCGCGGTTCATTGCTGCATGATATCGGCAAGATTGCTATTCCCGATAGCATTTTACAGAAAGCGGGACCTCTCACTGAAGAGGAATGGGAAACCATGCGTAAGCACCCTCACATTGCTTATGAAATGCTCTCCTCTATCCATTTTCTGGAACCAGCACTGGAAATTCCCTATTGCCACCATGAAAAATGGGATGGCAGCGGCTATCCGCAGGGGTTGAAAGGAGAGGAGATTCCCTTATCTGCCAGAATATTCGCCATCGTTGATGTATGGGACGCCCTTTCGTCAGATCGACCGTACCGCAAAGCCTGGGCTGAGAAAAAAGTGATCGAATATATCAAAGAGCAATCGGGGGGCCATTTCGATCCAAAGGTTGTGGAACCTTTCCTTGCATTACTAAGAGAAGAAAAAGCCAGAAAAAAGACGAATCCATCGAAAAAGTAGAAACCATTCTCTTTCGTTTATCGTATATGAAGGGAATATGAAATTGATAAAGGAGAGCAGCCATGGCTGATGAAAGTCGAAAATTGTATCGCTCGCGTGATAAAAGAATGATCGCAGGTGTATGCGGCGGGCTGGGTGAATACATTGGCGTGGATCCGACGATTGTGCGCTTGTTATTTGTGCTTGGTTTGTTCCTTGGCACCCTGACTTTTTGGGTATACCTGGTGATGATGCTGGTAATCCCGGAAGAACCATAAGTTTCTCGTAAGCTCCAAAAAAGCCGGTTGAGAATTTCAACCGGCTTTTTCTTTTGGAATCGCAACCGCGTACGTTTTTTCTCCCAACGTGGAGGGATGGGTGATGTGAGGGTAATCTCTTTCCATCTTGAACAATTGGTAACCACAGTTCTGCAATTCAGTCCAAAGAAAATCAAGCGCAGAACGGCTGTGAATTTCAATCAGCAAGATGGGCTGCACTTCGGTCAAGGTTTTCTGCATGCCTTGTATCGCAAGCACTTCCCCACCTTCGATGTCCATTTTGACCAGGTCAGGTTGGGGATAGTTCTGTAAAAAAATAAGATCATCAAGCGCTACCGCCGGGACAGTTATCTGCGCCACATATTGCTCCTCTCGTCCCAATGACCCCTGGGCTTTGCCCATGGCGCCTGAACTGTGCACGAGAAATGTGATGGAACCAGGTTTGTCCACCACAGCAGCCTGAACACACGTGATACGAGAGCCCAGACCATTGAGCGTGATGTTCTTTTGCAGACGCTGCAAATTTTCAGGAAGAGGTTCAAAAGCGATCACTTTCCCTTTCTCCCCCACCTGCTTCGCGAAAATCAAACTCACGTAACCAATATTTGCTCCGACATCATAGATCACCATGCCGGGGCGGCAGTATTTCTTGATTGCGGTTTGAAGTTCGATCTCATAGGTGCCCAGCCAATAATCTTTCTCGGTCTGCAGATCAAGGTTGAGCAAGAGCCCCTGGATCAATCCTCCGGCTACCCATGTTTCCGTCAATCCACGCGGAGCGGAGGCGTTGAGCGTGTTCCTGATCTTGCTTGCCAGTTTGGGATTTCGATATAGCTGGGCTTTTGCACGGGCTGGCAAAAACCTGGCTGCCAGCGCTGCGATCTTCAAGATGATTTTCATGGATTCAATCCCATTTTGAGACGAAGATAATCCCTGACCGGAATGCCGTTTTCCTCTTTCAATGGAATCTCTGGTTTCAATTTGCGGTCGAGGGCGACTCCGTTTTTGATCAATTCTTCCAAAGAAAAACCGTATTTTTGGTAAAAACGTAAAGCATTGATGTTATCGTTGGTTGTGAACAACCTGATTTCGTTGCAACCGTTTTCGAGAGCGCTTTGTTTTACTGCATCCAGCAATTGTGTTCCGATTCCCAAGCCGGGTTGTAAACTGTTCAAGGTGATGATCTCGCATGAATTGTCATCAAAAATATAGGTTACAAGCCCACAGCGCTCTTTATTTTGTTCTGCGACGAAGGCGGGCAATTCTGCCGGACGGTAAAGGCGTCCTTGCAGTACCACCATCTCACTCCCCCAACTTTCCAGCATGAGTGCCTGGATCCAGACAGCATCGCGCGAAGTCTTTTCACGGACATAAACTGTGCTCATCCAGGGATCAATCCGTTCCTTTTACCCAGTGGTCTTGAATTCGTTTTTGTGTGTCAATCAAATGCTCTGGCAGAACGCGCGCGTCTCCAACGGTGGTCATAAAGTTGGTATCGCCACCCCACCGTGGAACAACATGAAAATGTAAATGGTCAGCCACGCCGGCTCCGGCTGTCAGACCCAGATTGGCACCCACATTGAACCCTTCTGCGCCATATTCTTTGCTGAGAACCTGAATGGCTTGGGCGATCAGTTCCATGATCTCAGTCTTGGTTTCCACTGGCAATTTTTCTAAAGACGCTTCATGTGCGTAGGGGACGACCATAAGGTGCCCGCTGGTATAGGGATAACGGTTGAGCATCACGAAGGCGTATTTGCCACGCTTGACGATCAAATTATCGGCACCATCTTGCAGGGCTATCCCCTTACAGAAAAAACACCCTTTTTCGGAGGTTTCCTGAATGTATTTCATGCGCCATGGTGCCCAAACATGTTCCATAATTCCATACCTGTTTCTTTCCGATATTCAGATTCTTATTATACGCGCTGTTTCCGCGGAAAACAGATTATACTGATATTTGCATGATCGACAATACTCTTTTTCAGCGCCAGATTTACTCAGTCTCCGAAGTGACCGGTTATATACGGGTTCTGTTAGAAGAGAACCCCGATCTCCAGGATATCTGGGTGCAGGGTGAGATCTCGAACGTTTCGCTCCCTTCATCAGGTCATGTCTACTTCACCCTGAAGGATGAATCCGCTTCTCTACGTTGCGTGATCTGGAAATGGATGGCGCAATATCTCGGTTTTCACCTCCAAGATGGCATGGCGGTGGAAACGCACGGCAAATTTGGTGTGTATGAAAAGGGAGGACAATATCAGTTCTATGTGGATTCCATACGCACGCAGGGAGAAGGAAAGCTCTATCAGGAATTTTTGCGGTTAAAAAGAAAATTGGAAGAAGAGGGTTTGTTTGATCCTCAGCAGAAAAGAACACCCCCGGCTTTTCCTCACTTGATCGGAGTGGTCACTTCACCATCCGGCGCCGCGCTGCAAGATATCTTGAACACGCTCCGTAAGCGATTCCCCTTGGCTGAAGTGCTGTTCAGTCCAACCCTGGTGCAGGGGGAAGGAGCAGCCCAAAACATCGTGCGGGCGCTTCACGCCCTGGAGAGGGCTCCCCAAAAACCAGATGTGATCATCCTGGCACGAGGAGGGGGTTCGCTTGAGGATCTGTGGTCGTTCAATGAAGAAGCAGTCGTGCGTGCGGTAGCGGCAAGCGATATCCCCATCATCAGCGGGGTGGGGCATGAAACCGATTTCACACTGGTTGACTTTGCCGCTGATGTGCGTGCCCCCACCCCAACCGGAGCTGCGGTATTGGCTGTGCCGGATATCGAAGAATTGAGAATATCCCTGCAAGAAATCCAGGTGTCTTTTATGCAGTTGTGTATAGAAAATATTGAAAGCAGACGAATCGATTGGAAGGACCAACAATTCCGCTTGCAGCATCTTTCGCCTGAGAGGCTGATCCGGCAGGCTATGCTGCAAAGCGATGAATTGGCTCATCGGTTGCACCTTTTGATGCACAACCGTATGGATTTGCTGCACGCCAGTTTGGATAGCATGAGAGGGCGCTTTCGTGCGCTCGATCCGCAAGCAGTTTTACAGCGTGGATATGCTCTGGTGTTCGACCAGGAAAACAAACTGGTGGACAGTGTTGCCAAAACTGACAAAGATGAGAAAATAGCTATACGCCTGAAGGATGGCAGACTGGCTGCGCAAGTGGTCTCAAAATATGAACAGGAATGAACGACGGTATGGTAGCGCAAAAAGACATAAAAAAAATGAAGTATGAAGAAGCCATGCAGGAACTGGAAAAGGTATTAGCAGATCTTGAGAATGGCTCGCTGGAACTGGATAGGATGTTGGAACGCTTTGAATTCGGTAAAGAACTGCTGGCTCACTGCCAGGAGATGCTGGAAAAAGCTGAACTTCGCATTCGAGAAATAAAACCAGCTACAGGAAATCCAACCGAAAATGTGGACTGATTTCACTCAGTTTTTAAGGCAATTGGTCTCCAATTATGTTTTGGCTTCAGCACTCGCTGCCTGGTTATCGGCGCAGCTCTTGAAATTGCCGCTTCATTACTTGAACACAAAAGAGTGGAATTGGATGGTGCTCATCAATCCGGGGGGAATGCCGAGTTCCCATTCTGCCATTTCCACAGCGACTGCGCTTGCTATTGGGTTTCATGATGGGTTCGACTCATCGCTGTTTGCCCTGGCGGTGGCTTTGGCAACCATTGTAGTGTACGACGCGGTCAGTATTCGGAGACAAGCCGGTTTCCATGCGGAGTGGATCAACAGGATCATTGAGGAGATATTAAGAAGCGGGGATTTTTCTTACAAAAAATTGCAGGAGGTGCTCGGGCATACCCCGTTTGAAGCCCTGGCTGGCATTACCCTGGGCATCTGTACAGCGTTGATCATGCGAGCTGTTTATTACTGAAGCTAGAATCCCAGTTTCTTCTTTTGTTCTGCGAGATCTTGCGCAATAACGGCGTTCGATTTTCTGTTTCCCAGATCTTCCCAGAACGCGGCATCCAGACGGCGAGAACGTACAGGAATTGGCATGGGCACCCCCCACCCGGCGATCAACACCTCTTCCTTGGGCTGCAGATGAGCGAGCATGTTGCGCAACGATTCTTTGCCGGCGGCCCCTGAAAGCACCGCACGGATATCCTCATCATCGGTAAGGTAACCACAAATGCGCGTGCCAAGCTGTGAGAGCACCTCGTCATAGATCTGCGAAGGGCGTTGATCGATGATCAGCAGCGTCACGTAATATTTGCGCATTTCGCGTGCGATGGTACTGAAGGCGGTTTGGGTGGCATTCTCGCGATTGAGCAATTTGTGCGCCTCTTCCACCACGATCACCAGTTGGCGAGGTTCACTCGCTTTATTCACTTCACTGCGATACAGGTTGGTCAGTTTTTCCCATTCCTCACGGATCTTGCGCGTGATGAGATTTGAAATGAAAAGATAATCCAGATCGGTATCGTAGCCGCTGAAAGAAAGGATGATGTGTTTGCCGGTCTTAAGCAATTGTACGATCTGTTGTAACCCGTTAGTGGCTGGATTGGCGGAGATGTATTTCGCGGTGAACAACCTGCCCAGTTTGCTGTGCAAACTTTCGGCAGCCATAACATTAATCCCATTACGATTTGCCCAGGCAGCAACGCTATCAGGAGCCGCGATCTTCTTGCCATCTTCATCTGTGACCATGCTCCCTGACTTCATCGCTTTGAATTCGGCGAACCATTCCTTTCCAAATGAAGATACCAACGCTGCCAGCGTTGTGGCAGTAGTTTCTTTGAGATTTAATTCCCCTGCCAGCATTTCGATATCGGTTGGTTCGATATCGCGTTCTGCAATCTGCACCTGAAAAGCGGGGGAATTTCCGCGGATGTTTCGCCCGCCCGCCAGACCGACAACCTGCACTTTGGATCCAAAATATGTGTTCAAGCCGACCACCTTTTCCCCGGTGTCGGAAGCAGTGTCGTCAAAACCATATTCATCGTGCATGTCAAAAACGAGCAGCGAAGCCTTGTTCTGGTTGATCAATCCGGCTAACAGAATGCGGGCAAGGAAGCTCTTTCCCGTACCGGTTGCGCCAAAAATACCAGCGGAGCGTTGAATGAAATGAGAGAGGTCGATACACACCGGAAAGTTCTGCTCACGGGTGGTGCCGATCTTGAAATTATTCCCCTCATTCTCGTTCCCGAACACGGTGGCAATATCCACAGCGCTGGCTAATCGCACGGGGGATTGGTGGGCGGGGATGGTTTTGATCTGGATGGGGTGCAGCATCAAATCCCCCGCCTCCTCTTTTTGCGCTTTCCATGCCAGATGCGCTTTAATATTCTCCTGATCAAAGTCAGGTCCATTTTCTAGCATCAAGACCGGCAGGATGATGGCGTTAGAATACAACACTTCGTTCCGCAAAGCTTGTGAGATTGACTTTGGAAAGTAAGTCTCGATCTGTTCATCAGAAAAACGCGGGTCGGTCGCTCCCAGACGCAGGTCGGTGATGAGACCGTAGAACTGCCAATTGCCACTCTTGATGGTTACAAAACTGCCTTCTTGTATTTCTTGCGGAGAAATCTGCAGGCGGGCGACCAGGTTCTCGGAGAGGCTGCCTCCGATAACCGTTCCAATTTGCCTGCCGGGCAGTGAGGGTGTAGGTGTGACCATTGGTTCCATTTCCTTTATTGTGTTATTAATCAGCAAATATTGATGTGTCGGATAAAGTGTGTAGCAGGGCGTTCAGTGTGTCGTAATCATTGCGGTATAAATGGATGAGAGTGCGGGTGGCATTTTCCATCCAGGGCTTCCAATTCTGCTGTGGTAGTATCTGATGCAGATGGCGAAAATGCGCTGCCACCAGATCAAAATTGAGCGTGGTCTTATCAGCCACAAGGTAACGCAGGTACCCCCCGCTGCCAAGCGAGGTGAATTGAATGCTCTTCTCATCAGAGCAGGCGTAAACAGATTCCAGGGAGAGTGGGGGATTGGGCGGCAGCAGATAATAGATTTGTTGATCTTGATTGAAGCCAAGAAAAATGACACTAAACTCCAACGGAATGACGCGGTTATTGCGGTTGTCCTGGATGACGTGTTCGTCAATGATCTGGGTTGTGGCAAGCTGCCTGATCAGCCCATCGTCAAGAATGTGCACATTGGCTATGATCCCATAAATGATTCGTTGATCTTGAGCCGGGATCGTGATCATTTCCCCAAAACCAGGGTTGGTGGTTTGATCCATGCGACAGCCAGCGGTACAACCCAATGTATCCGCATTCAAGACATAACCGATCCTTTTCTCGTTCATTGCTAGCGCTCCACTATTCTTCGAGATGTATGGTCTTTGGCACTCTGTTTATACGATTTCTCATCCAGAGGAAGACCTTCTTTGAGTTGCATTGCTTGAATTTGCCTGGCTAGTTCCTCTTTTTCTGCCTGACGAACCAGTGCCGTTTCATGGGCGCGGTGCAGGCAATATGGATAGGGTTTGGTTCCCATGATAGCGCATTGTTCCAATAATGCGCTATGCAGAACCTCCACTCTGGCTTTATCCGATGCCACCCATTCCGGAATCTCCACCCGCACGATCCAGGGTTTTTCATTTTGACTGACGTTCAGATAAAAGAAATAAAAGGGAAACGGAGCTAAAGTTCCGTGGAGATCATTCTTGGGCAGAAAATTTTCGAAAATGGCAGATCGTTCACCGTTCTTCAACCTCTGTTCGAACAGCAGCCGATCATTGATATCTGGGAAATAGGTGTTTTCGCTATGGGCTTTTTCTTCCATTTCCACGCACAAACGCAAGAGCTCCACCACCATTTGAGAGCGCGGTTTGTCCACATACCCGGCGATGCTGAGTTCGGCAGATCGGAACGATTGCAGATAAGCATAGTAGGTTTGCAAACGTTCCTGAAACGCATTGTCACTGCGCGGCTCGTGATACAGTTCCAACAACCCGTCACGCAAAGCGATGGTTGTTCCTTTTAGCTCCTGACAGTTTTCGTAAAGATACCGCAATTCAAGCACATCGCGGTCGAGGGCTATGATATCTTCGCCGATCAGTTGGTTTTTGATATACAGGCGATCGCGCTGGTACAGGTCGGTGATGATGACAGGGTGAATTGCTTTCGATTTTTCCGCTGGAATGCGGATGATGCCGATGTTCACCAGGGCAAAGATCGGCGAGCTGTGCGGATCGGGCATGATCTGGGAACCATCGGCACAGACCAGGTTGTAAACATCATTCCATTGAGCATTACGAAAAGCTTGATTTGGGAGTTCGGTAGTGGGAATCGCAGTACGCGTTGTAGCCACCTCACCAACTTTGCGCATAGCTTCTATGTTGTGGGAAACATGCTCTAGCACGGTTGATGCCTGAACCAGTTGCTTTTCCGCATTTTCATGAGCCAACAGTTCGTCTCTGGAAAAACGTTGAATCTGATTCTGCAAATCAAGGTGGTTTAATGGCATGGGTTTCCCCACAAGTTGAGCATACCTGTGATTATAACGAAGGTTGAAAACGATGACCAGATTAAATATTGAAGGAGGTCGAAAGACCTCCTTCGTTAAGGGGTACCGCTAAGCCAGGAGGGCTAAGGCTTTAGCGTTTCGATATAATTGAAGGTCACATCCACTTCTTTCCCATAACTCAACGCGCCAAATCCGATGGTGCCCTCGGAATAGGTGGTATCTTCAATGGTGAGCGGGCGTTTATCGTAATAAACCTGTTCGCCGTTGATAAATACCTTGAGCTGGGTGCCCTGGCAGGAAAGAGCAAAGACATTGGTCTCTTCACCGCCCTTGATGAACGTACTGCCCACCCGCGTTTGCACGAAGTTCGTGTATGCGTTCTTGCCTTCGTCCGCCAGGTATTGGTCGTAGCGCAGCAATTCGTAATACCCCTGGCTGCTGATGCGCAACTCATACCAGCCCGCTTCGGTGGCGCGACACATCAATGAAAAAGCATTGTCGAGCTGCCCGTAATTCTGCACTTCAGCCTGCACGATCACATCGCGGTACGAAGTATTTTTGCGGAAGAAAGCGTAGTTGGTATCGTTGGGTGGCTGGATCTCAAGCCTGAATTTTCCGTTGGTCTGTGACCAGATGAGCTGGTTTTCTAAGCCTGAAACGATTTTCATTCCCCAATTTTTATTGATGTCATCATCGAATTCATCGCGCAAAATCAGATCATCTGATAGCACCGACCCGGTTGGTTCGGGCTGCAGATCACTGGTCAACGGTGCGGAGTTTTGCGTTGCGGTTGTGTTTGGCGTGACCCTGCACGCTGCGAGCAGCATCACGATCAGGATTATGCCAAATACAGTTTTGATCTTCATACTTCATCTCCATTTCATTTACTTTTGTGGTATATTGGTCATACCACTATACCATAGTTTAAGCAGAATTCGGCATTTTGTCAATGATGGAATTAATTTGCAATGGATTGAGGAATTGAAAAATGAAAGCCAGCCATCTTATCACTATGCTGTTTTTATTTTCGTTGTTATTGCAAAGCTGTAGTTTTTCGACGCAATTAATTCCCCTTGCTTCCACCAGCGCGCTTGAAAAATCTGCTGGGGATTCAACTGCTCCAGCATCCCCTTCTTCTTCCCCTGTGCCAACACTGCCATCAACCCCACAAACTCTTGGTCCGTTCAGTTTCCCGCGCAATGTGAATCCGCTGAATGGGCTACCCGTCAAACACCCTGAGAACCTGAAGAATCCCCCATTGCTGGTATCCATCAGCATTTTCCGCCCACCGCGCGTCCGCAGGCAGGTCTTTCATACTGCCCGATTGTCTTTGAGATGTGGATCGGGGAAGGCATGACCCGCTTTTTAGGAGTCTTCTACGGAGATTTTCCGGAGAGGGTTGCAGATGCGTATCCGGAGGATGAAACTACCACCACTGTCGAAGAACCGCTGGTGGGTCCTATCCGCTCGGGGCGGCTGCCCTACGAATCGATTCGTAGCCTGTTCAGCGGGTATCTGGTCATGGCTTCAGCATCTCCAAACGTTTCTCAGCAGATCAGTGCTTACACCAATTTCTTTGGAAATGATCTTTCTGATCCCAATAGTGTCATGATGAGAGTGACCCAATTGGAGGCATTGGCAAGATCAAAACCCAAGGAATTGGGGGAGGCGGCATTGAGCGGTATGTATTTCGTATTTCGATTCTACCTTGCCTGAGGGGGGCAAAACCGCCCGTTCGCTCTGGCTATTCTACGCTTACCTGAATCAGATCTTTTGGCGCTATGATGAAACAAGCGGAGCATTTCTGCGCTGGCAGGATAATGCGGATGCCACCACTTTCGTTCAAGCTACTGACCGTTTGACAGGTGAACCCCTGAAGGCAGCCAATGTCATTGTCCTTTTCGCAGACCATGAGGTGACGAACACCACCATGATCGATATTTCCCTGTTGTACATTAAACGAGGAAAGGCTTTGCTCTTCAGAGATGGGAAAAAGTACGATATTTATTGGACGACTGCCAGCGAGGAGTATGAAAAGACCACCGGCAAACTGCGCCCCATCCGTTTTGTGGATGCGGAAGGCAACCCTTTCCCATTAAAACCAGGGCAGACCTGGATTGGGATTGTTCCTTTGTTCACGCCGTACTGGGAAACGGTGGATTCTGAGATTTTCAATCGACTGGTAAATGCCAACCAACCAGGTTCTGGATATTGGGCGGTGCGCGTTCATGCCCCTGAATAAAAAAAGCCAGTTGAACGATAACTGGCTTTTTCGCTCATGAATGTACCGATCATCCGTTATTCAAGCTCGATGACCAATCCCGTGCCGGCTTCTTTGCTGGGTGTGGCGTTCCACAACGCCTGTTTGCAATGGAGGTCGGTGTCATGACAAATGTAAAAATCCTTGATCTTTTGCTTTTTCACGTATTCCACGGTTTTATCTAACTGTGATTGCGGAACCTCATCAATGCGCAAGTGCGAGCCACCCAGGTAAGTGTTGATCTGCGGTGCCCCGGTTAGCTTTTTGGCATATTCCATGATGTTGCATATGCCGTAATGAGCGCAGGCAGCAATGACACTGGTCTCTTTTCCGTTTTTATGTCGATATGCAAGCTGGGTATCTTCGTCCACCACGTCATCCACCCATTCCCCGTTTACTAACTTTTTGGGTATCTGGGGCACTTTATGCTCAAAATCGTTGGTCAATTCTGTGACACCCATGTAAACCAGGTTCTTGGTCAACCATACAGGTTCGGAGGTGATACGCACATCGAAATATTGATCCAAAAATTCCCGACTGACGTCGAATCCTGAAAAATGTCCCTTTTTGAAATTGTATTTTTTAAAGAAGATATCTTCCATGGTCATCAGCATGATGGGCTTACGCGCCATGGCTTTTTCGCGGTAGTATTTCATGAGATATTTCAACCCACCGCTATGGTCACGATGACCATGTGAGAGAATGACATAATCTGCCGTGCGCAGGTCGATCCCGAGGGCTTCAGCATTTCTAATAAAATTATCTGAGAATCCGAAATCGAATAAGACTTTTACATCTTCGTCTTCGATCCAGGCTGAAAAACCATGTTCGGCATTCAAATATGTGGCAAAGAGACAGTTGTTCTCTAGTAATAAGGTTACTTTCATTTCATCTTTCTCCTAAGTGATTCTGCGAATTGAACGAGCTAAGTTGGGTAACTATATCATTATTTCGTTTGTTGTTCGCTAAAATAAGCGCAACGCGAACGGAGCGGGCACCTGTCACACAGCGGTTTGCGTGCCTGGCAGATCTCCCTTCCCAGGCGGATGATGTTGAGGTGACCAGCTTTATATTGTTCAGGTTTGAAAAGTCTTTCCATGTACTGATGGCAGTCTTCAACATTCATAGACTTTGGGCGGATCCCGAAACGCCCGGTCACGCGATAGATGTGGGTATCTACAGGGAAGGCTGGAATTTCTAACGAAAATTGCATCACGATAGCAGCGGTTTTGAACCCGACTCCCTTGAACTGCAGCAGGTAATTCCGAATGTCATCAGGCTCCCATTCTTTGAGAAACTCAAGATCCAATCTGCGGTGCTCCTGGTAGATTTGCTGCAGGGCAGCCTGGATGTTCCTGCCCTTTTGGTTCCCCAGACCCGCCGGTCGAATGGCATCCACGATCTCTTCTATATCAGCGTCGCAAATCGCGTCCCAGGTGGGAAAGCGATGGCGAAGGCGATCGAAAGCCAGATCACGATTGTGGTCGTTGGTGTTCTGAGAGAGAATGGTTGAGACCAGCTCATCAATAGCCGGCATAGGTTTGCGCCATACAGGCACCCCATAGGTCGCTAAAAGCTGTTGGTACAACCACTGTGAATTCCTTTGGTCGGTAGCAAAGCGTTCCTTCAAATCGTCCGGCAGAGTGGTTATATTTTCCACGATTGCAAAGCCTCCAGCAGTTCTGTCGAAGGGCGAACTTCTCCAACCGCGATATCGCGCCAGTTGGAGATGTTTCCCCTGTCATACGTTTTCAACAGGGTCTCTACATCGGGTGTAAGCAGACCCAGGTGGCGGAGAATGGTCATGCAGACCACCGGACGGGCTCGCTCTTTCAGATCGCCATCGCAAATTTTGACCATGATGCCTATGCCCGGGCTGCCCGGTTTGATGGAGTCAGGCATGATCCCGATTCCAAAAAAACCTTCTGCCCCGGTTTTCGCAATCAGTTTTCCGGGCAGTGACTGCATCACTGCCGTGTCAAAGCGTTCAGGACCGGCTACCAGAAATGGATGAGCCATCATGGCGCGCGTAACACAGCGGCAGGCATGCATTCGCCGGGGTGTCAGGTGATCGGGTTGGCATAATCGCGCATACGCCTGGGCTGCGTTGCGCATTGGCACGGCGAAAACTGGCGCAGAACAGCCATCTATGCCCATTTCGAAGCGCGAGAACGGAACATCTAGCATTTCTCCACAGGTCTGCAAGATCAATTGCTGGGTGGGTCGGTCTGGAGAAAGGTAAGATTCCTTGGGTTCAGCCAGCAATTTCGCCAGCGCCAGCATGCCGCTGTGTTTGCCTGAGCAATTGTGCTGCAGGGTCGATAACCGTGTTTCGCCTCGAACCACCTGGTTGGCTGTAATCCGGTCGAACGGAAGATGGGTGCCGCACTGCAGGTCATTTTCATCAATGCTGACCTTCTCCTGGAGCTTTTTTAGAACCGCAACATGCTCATCGGTGCCGGAGTGAGAAGCGCACATGATGGCGATCTCATCGTCCTCAAAATGATAATGAGCAGCCTCTGGATGTTCGAGCAGGGCTAATACTTGCAGTGGTTTGGCAGTGGAGCGCAAATAGGTTATCAGGTTCTCATCTCCGATTTTAAAGAGGATGTTCCCTGCATGATCGCTGACCACCACTACCCCACAATGAATAGATTCAACGATAGCACCGCGTGTGAATTCAACCAACGGTAAATATGTTTGTTCAGGCATGCATATCCTCGTTTATATTGATTGGCAGTTTAGCGCACACTGCGCCCGTAATACTGGCTGATCCCCCATTTCAAGCGGGCTTTGAAATGTTCCTGGATTTTCTTCGTCTTGGCAGGAAATTCCTCTAAAAGGCTGGTCGCTATTTTTTCTAATTGGGCAGAATCGATCGCTTTGCCAGAGAATTTTTCTAATCGTTTTTGTACCGTGGAGAGAAACTTCATTTGTTCCTGGATAGCGTTTCGCTCAATCACACCGGAGCGTCCGCTGATGATGGTGTAATCTTTGTATTGATCAGATTTAAGAAGTGCCAATGCTTCCAACCATTGTTCAATGTCAGCGTTTTCCAGGAAAGGCGGCTGTTCCACAACCGCAGTGTCTCCGATGAAGATAATCTTTGGACTAGGCATGCCAACCCAAATGGCTCCTCTAGAAGGCCCGGGGTGATAATCAAGTTCGACCACATCATCATCCAATTCCAGTTTCATGGATTGCGTGAATGTGATTTCAGGATTGATCCACTGCATCGGACCGACCTCGGGATACAATTCCCATTCACTGCCTGTATCAGAAGTAGGGAATCGGAAAAATGTGGGGCGGCTTTGGATGGCTTTGCTGGTCTTTTCATGTGCAAGGACCGGACTTTTGATGGGAATTACGCATGCCGTGCGGTCATAATGCTCATCCAAAACTATATGAAGGCGTGAAGGTCCGCTGTCGTTCTTCATGGCAGTGGTCCTCCATGATTGAACATCTTTTGGAGTAAGCGGAGAATCAATGAAAATCACTCCCTTGGGGAACTTGATAACGCCCACGGTGACACCGCTTAGGGTAGTATCGATAACGATATTTTCATTGATCTCTTTCATGCAAAGTCTCCAAAAACTGTAATGCGTTCTATCTTTTTGTATTATATGCCAAACGGTTGTATAAACAGCACGGTCGTTCTTACATCCCTTTTTGTCGGATATCCTTTCTTACCAAATTGCATGAGACACAGTGAAGATCATTGCACAATAACGCATAGGGATCTTCCTGCAGCAGGCGGGTTGCGACTTCAATCAGCGCGTCAAGAGAAAAAGCATACCAATGCTGGTCGTTGAGCAGCGTTTGTTTGACTTTATCCTTAAGATGGAAAATGATCTTATGAAACCCTTGCGAACAGCCAGGGTAGTGCAGGCATTCTTTTACCCCTTCCTCGCTCATCGCCCAACGTACAAACTGCTTTCTTCCGCTTTCCATTTCGCATAAATGCAAAGCGAACAGCGCAGCAGGGCCCTTGCCTGCCAGCAAGACGCTGGCGTTTTTTCCCTGTAGATATTGGATATGTGCGTAGGGGTTGGTGGCTGATTGCGCATTTAAGGCGGCATCCAACCCTAACCCTACGAAGGAAAGCATGGGGTGGCTTGAACGCTTGACATCAGGATAATGCCGGAAGGCTTCACTGATGGCGCAGTCTTCAAAATCAGCAGGCAGATCTGGCGTGTAAATTGAAGCATTCAGGTTTTCAAGCCTGCCGCTGCCATATTCCAGCAGGTTATCGTCGGGTCCCACTTCGGGAACAAGCATCGTTTTGTACGTGAAGCTGGGCGTGAGGATATTATCAATGCTCGCCAGAACAGCGCCAAGTACGGTCTGGGCTCCGCCTTTCACATGAGGAATCAACGCTGCTGAGATGTGTGCAATGGTCGGTTCACTTCTCTTAACCCCAAGTTCGCGCAAGACATTTTTCAAATCACGGTACTGTAACATAGCTGGTGTGAATTATAAGATGGAGAAACCGGTTATGGATTGCTGCTGCATACCGGAACCTCGCCCTTGTTTTCTTTTCCATTGAGAGGTAAGCCGAAGTACGGCGAAGGATCGATGGTGTTCTCGATCTTCAATTCATTCTTGAAATTTCCATCAATGCCCGATAGAACGATTGAAAAATGCAAGTGCACCCCGGTTGGATTATTGGCTGAACCGGAGTAATTTCCCTGGTATCCGAGCAGGGTGCCTGCCTTCACGAAAACTTCTTCTGTTCCCGGAGGAAAATCTGCCACGATATAGGATTCGCCATTTTTATCTGCCATGTGTGTGTAATAAGTCCAAATCTGGCGCCCTGGTTGCAGCGGGTCATCCGGAATGCGCATGATGACCGAAGATTTCCAATCAGACAAACGGGTGAGGTAGCCGTCATAGGCAGCGTAGACCGGTGTGATCCCGGCTGCGGTACCTCCAAAGATGTCGATCCCCTGGTGATGGTGACCGATGCGGAACGAATCATCCCAAAGGTATCCGATCAATCCGCTGGTAGGCAACATGAATGGAGCTTCTCCACAGCGTGTCCTGGCTTGTACGGACCACTCGGCGTGTTCTTCAGGAGCTCGCAGCCATTGGAGCACTTTAGAAGAACGTTGTGGGTGAAAGACAGTCTCATAAAAGACCATCACCACAACCACGACAACAATCCCTATTCCTATCAAGAGAAATCTTACAATCTTTTTCATGCCAATTCTTTTGCCTCGATCTCCCCGATCATCGACCAGGGACCGCTCCAGGTGATCCGAACATCCTGTACTGAACCCAACAATGGTTGGGCAGAATTCACAAAGACCAGTTTATTGGTGGGCGTGCGACCGAACCAGCGTTCTTTCTTTTGCCCTTCAAATAGCACTGAGACCTTTTTCCCTAGATACTGTTTATTGATCTCTCCGCTGATCTTTTCTTGCATGGCTTCAACCGCGCGGAATCTCTTCCATTTTTCTTCGGCAGATACATCGTCTTGCATTTTCATTGCCGAGTAGGTACCTGGTCGGGGGGAATAGCGCGCCACATGAGTCACGTCGGGTCTCACTTCAGCCAACATTTGTAAAGAATGCTCGAACTGCTCGGCGCTCTCACCCGGAAAACCAACGATCAGATCCGTTGCAATGGAAGAAAAAGGAAAACGTGAGCGTATTTTTTTCACGATAGTTATGTACTTTTCGACCGTATATCCCCTGCGCATCTGCCGCAGCACTTCATCATCCCCGGCTTGGATGGGAAGTTCGAAATGAGGCATCGCTTTGGGCAGCCCGCTCAATGCGTCAAGCAGTTCATCCGTCATCCAATTGGGGTGAGAGGTTAAGAAACGAATTCTCTCGATCCCTTCGGTCTGATGGATCTGGCTTATCAATTCACCCAGTGTTGGATAAGCGGGATTCTCACGCCCATAGCGGTCCACGATCTGCCCAAGCAGTGTGACCTCTTTGATACCCTGTTTGGCGAGCGAGCGCACATCTGCCAGAATATCCGCTGGCGGGCGGCTGATTTCCTTCCCGCGGCGCAGCGGGATCACACAGTAACTGCATGCATGGGAACAACCCAGTACAATGGGGATGAACGCGGCTACCGTGTTTCCGCGCATTTCAACTGGTAGGATGAAATCGTCCTCTTTTTCCAGGATCGCTTGCGCCATGGAACGGTGTTCGTTCGTCCTCACCCGCTCGGTTTCCAGTAAAAAGCTGACCAGGCGGCTGGTATCGGATGGAGCAGAAAACGCATCCACAAACGGGAAACGTTTTTTGAGGGGAGAGTAATCCCCTGTGCCGACCATACAACCCATCAGGCAGATGACCGTCTGCGGTTTTCGATCTTTAGCTTTTTTTAGCGAAGACAGCCGACCGACCGCCTTATCTTCGGCGCTCTGTCTGACAACGCAGGTGTTCAATACAATGACATCTGCCTGTTCGATCTGTGAGGTGGGGGAAAAGCCAAGCTGTTCCAGGGCTGATGAAAGCCGTGTGGAATCTGCCACATTCATCTGGCAGCCCTCAGTCCAAATATGATAAAACATGCGGCGATTATATCAATAATTCAGACTCTTTCAATCGTATTAATAAAAAAGGATGGGGTAAAATTGGCACATGACTTACCCTGAGTATATTCCGTATAAAAAGAGAAAACGCAAACCAGGTCGAAGGATCTTGTACTTGGTTTGTTTCATGGTGATCCTGGGCATCGCTTTGTATCAAATACCTTGGGTGAACCGAATTGTCAGTTGGCGCATTGATCTGGCTGTCACGTATGTACAACGATTGTTAAATCCTGTGCAGGATCTGCCTGCGCCGGTGGTGAGCCAGGCGAGCACGCCATTCGTTCCGTCAAGTACACCACTACCGGCAACAAGCACACCCACGCCGCTGGTATCGCCAACTCCCACCGCTGTTCCAACCCCCATCCCAAGCACGGTGGTCCTCAACCCACCGGCTTATGATGAAGCCAAAGATAAGCAGGATTGGAACAACTGCGGACCAGCTACGCTGGCGTTATATCTCCGCTATTATGGGTGGAGTGGAGATCAGTATGATATATCAACGGTGATCAAACCGACTCGCGATGACCGTAATGTGAATGTGGAAGAGCTGGTTTACTATGTGCGTAATTATTCTGGCTGGCTGAAAGCAGAATTCCGCGTGGGTGGTGAGGTCGAGATCGTTAAAAAACTGCTGGCGGCTGGTTTTCCTGTCATGATCGAAGAATCCTTCACCACCGATCGACAATATTGGCCAGATGATGATCTATGGTCGGGGCATTATCTTTTGATCACCGGCTACAATGACACGACACGCACGTTCACTGCACAAGATTCTGAGATAGGACCCAATCAATCGATCAATTACGACATCTTGGACAAAAAGTGGCAAGGTTTCAACCGCGTATATATCATCGTGTATCGTGAAGAACAGGAACAGACGCTCAAAGCTGTGCTCGGCGAGGACTGGGATGTGGGCAAGAACCGCGAAAAAGCGTTAGCTGTCGCACAACAGGAAACGGAGGAAGATCCGCAGAACGTGTTTGCCTGGTTCAATGTGGGTACCAATCAGGTCTATTTTGAGAACTATCTGCAGGCGGCTCAGGCGTATGATGCTGCCCTCAATATTGGTTGGCCGCAGCGCATGCTGCGTTATCAATTTGGTCCGTTTATCTCTTATTTTCATGTAGGTAGAACCGAAGACCTGCTGAATCTTACGTCATGGGCTCTGAGTATCTCACGCACATCGGAAGAGGCTATGTTGTGGCGTGGTTGGGCACTGTACCAAAATGGGGATAAGAGCGCTGCAATGAGCTATTTCAGAGACGCGCTTAAGATCAGGGGAGATTATCAAGACGCTTTGTGGGCGATCGATTATATCAACGCAAACTAGGGCACCAATATGCAGGAATTGCTCGATGAAATAGAAGCCATCTTTTTTGATATTGATGGAACGTTAAGCGATTCCGACGACCAGCTTGTTGAACAGATCTTGAAGCACATGCGTTTTTTGCTTTTTCTGTGGAAAGAACCCAAACTACGTGCCTTTGCGCGCACTTTAGTCTCTTTTGCCATGTCTTTCTTTAATGCCGGCTTCCATATTATCGATCGACTTGGGTTGGATAACCTGTTTATGCGGGTGTTCCCGCGCCGGCGACCACCCAATCGGCAGGAATTTGAAAAAGACCTGCGTTTGATTGAAGGGGTCGAGAAGATGATCAAGATCCTATCAGCACGCTATAAATTGGGTATCGTGAGCGCACGCAGTGAGAGCGGGGTGATGCAGTTTCTCAAGCGGTTCTCATTGAAAAGATATTTCAGCGTGATCGTGACCGCACAAACCTGCTATTACACCAAACCTTTCCCCCATCCGTTGATCTTTGCTGCGGAGCAGGTGCATGTGCCACCAGAAAAATGCTTGATGGTTGGGGATACGATAGTGGATATTTTGGCTGGAAAAGCTGCCGGCATGAAGACCATCGGCGTTCTGAGCGGTTTCGGGACATTCACCGAACTACGTAAAGCAGCGGCTGATTTTATTCTTTCGTCGCCGGCAGAACTTGTGTCAATGCTTGATCAGAGCTTTGGATAGATATAGCGCGGAGTGTCCCCATTTCCGCGTGTGATCTTGATAGGATACTGGTAGACGGACGAAAGTTTTTTCTCCGTCAGAACTTCCTGCGGTTTCCCATCCGCGTAGATTCTTCCTTGAGATAACAACAGGACCTCATCGCAAAAGCGCATGGCTTGATTGAGGTCATGCATGGCGATGATGACCGACTTTTTCTCCTCTTTCACATGTTCCAGGAGCAGATCGAGGAATTCCATTTGAAAACGGATATCCAGGTGTGTGGTGGGTTCGTCCAGCAACATCAGAGGTGTGTTCTGGGCGAAAGCTCTTGCCAGTATGACGCGCTGCTGCTCTCCACCTGAAAGCTCATCTGCCATAACATCCGCCAGGTGCAGGGTATTGGTACGGCGCATCGCATTCTCAGCGATCCTTGCATCTTCTTTTGAACATCTCCCAAACCAATTCAAATAGGGTGTTCTGCCCATAAGAACGATCTGGCGCACTTGAAAACCAGCCGGAATGGTGCGGTTTTGGGGAACAGTTGCGATGAATTTCGCGCGCTCCTGAACTGACAAATCAGCCAGATCATGCTTTCGAAAGATAACTTTTCCTTGATCCATATTGAGCGAGCCATTGATTACGCGGATCAGGGTGGTTTTCCCGGCACCGTTGGGACCGATCAACCCAAGTATCTTTCCCTTGTGCAATTCAAAACTGACCGTTTTGAGGATCGGCTCTTTGTTCAGAGAGACCGAAAGATTTTCAACGCGTAACATGCCTCACCACATTTTCCTTTTCGTATTGCGCAAGATGAATAGAAAAAAGGGCGCTCCAAACAGGATGGTGATAACACCTACCGGGATCTCTTGAGGGGAAAGCAATGTGCGCGCCAGGATGTCGGAAACACACAGAAAAATTGCACCTCCCAATGCCGAGAGTGGGAGCAGCAAACGGTAATCGTTGCCGACCAGGCGGCGCAAGATGTGCGGCACAACCAAACCCACAAAGGCGATCGTACCGGCGAAAGCTACAGCGGCAGCGGTTGTAAGGCTGGCGGCAAGAATAATGAGCATGCGCACTTTTCTTACGGGAACGCCCATTTGCTGGGCTTCTTCATCCCCGAATTGCAACACATTCAGTTGATAAGCCGTGCTGTACAGCAAGCCGATGCCGAGCAGGATAAAGGGGGTAGATGCGATGACGGGTTTCCACCCTATCAGGGTGCTTCCGCCCATCATCCACACAATAGCGCGCCGCAATTCTCCTCCAGCGTTGATGAGCAGAAAGGAGGTTAGCGCGTTGGAAAGCGAACTCACCGCCACCCCTGCCAGAATAAGGGTGGTATTGTGAATGGTTTTGCCGACCCTGGAGAGGGAATATACCAGAGAGACTGCCAAGATGGAACCAAAAAAGGCACTGACCGGCACGGCAAAGTAGCCAAGCATATCCTGTGGCCATTGGATGGTCATAGCCAGAATAGATCCAAGCCCGGCGCCCGAAGCCACTCCGATCAGGTAAGGATCAGCCAAAGGATTTTGAAATAATCCCTGATAGGCTCCGCCGCTGGTTGCCAGCGCGGCGCCCACCAACAATACCAGGATGGTACGTGGCAAACGCAGATCGAGCAGAATGCTGGTGAATTTGTTGGATGTTGCGGGGAGGGTGGACCCGCTTTCCACCCTCCCCATGAAAATTGAGGATATATCCTTGAATGGAATATGCACGCTTCCCAGAATGATGCTCAAAGCTGCTGCAAGCACTACACCTGCAAAAAGGAACAAAAACCATTTCCAGGAAGCATGCGTAGACACTAATCGAATACTTCCGGATGGATCGTCTGAGCCAGAGCTTCAAGCCCATCGATCAGACGCGGACCGGGGCGAGCCAAAAGATTATCATCGAAGGGCAGAACCATCCCCTCTTGCACAGCGCTGAGCCCATTCCATCCTTCTCTTTCCGAAACGCTCTCCGGGGTGACGCCCCACAATGAATCACCCAACAGGATGATATCGGGATCTTGGATAACCAGTTCTTCCAGGCTGATCTGCGCCCAGGATGAGGTTAAGGCATCTCCGATGTTCTTCCCGCCTGCCATGCTGATGAGGGTGCTGTAGTATGAAGATGGTCCGGGAGTGTACGGTTTGGTTGGATCGGTCGCGTCCAGTTCATAAAAGACAAGTGGTGTGGTGTCAGTTTCTGCAATGGCAGAGACCACCGCATCGACCCGCTCCTGAATCTCTGCGATTACGATTTGTGCGGTATCTGTGTGCCCGGTCAGTATTCCCACGTTCTCGATGTTTCTATACAGGTCCTCAAAAGTGAGCGGATTGCTTATGTAGAAAACTGGAATGCCCAGGTCTTCGATCGATTGCACCAGTTCGGCTGTGTTGATCTCGGCTGCCAGCACCAGGTCGGGTTCAAGCTCCAAGACCAGTTCCAGGTTGTATTCAGCATATCCGCCGCCCACATCTGTCAAATTGGTGGCTTCAGCGGGATAATCGGAGAACGTATCGCGTCCGACTACCTGATCACCGGCTCCTACAGCGAAGAGCAGTTCTGTGTTCGAGGGGGATAAAGAGACGATGTTGGCTGCCGGACTTTCCAGAGTTACCTCGCGCCCCAGCCCATCTACAAGAGATATGCTGGAAGAAGCGACTTCCGCAACCATTTCGGCTGTAGAGGTTTGCGCACTGCAGCCGATAAGGACAGTCCCAATGAGTAAAGTTGATAAAAAGAAAACTATTTTCTTGTTCACATCGATCCTCGTTCAAGCGTGAAGAATTAAATAAAAAATCTGTCCTCCGCCTGACAGATTATAAATTACTTCTTTTGACCCATGCCACCTCCTAATCCACGAGAGTGTGTGATTTTATTTTCGTTCTGGCGGTCGACCTGGCTTGGCTCAGAGAGCCACACAGTTGCGGGACAGCACCGGACTTTGCATACCGGTTTCGCCATTGTGTCCTTCCATCCGGGGAGAGGACACCAGAACATATTATGTATCAATTGTATTCATAAAACCTTGAGCGGTCAAGGGCGTGTATAGGCAGTGATGGAAACGGAGCATTCATATTGGCAGCGTGAACGAAAGTGTTCGTGATAAAATGAAAATCATTTTGTTGGAGATTATCTATGCATGAAAATGTTCTCGTTGCGGTTGCCTGGCCATATGCCAATTCGGAAATTCATGCGGGAAACCTGGTGGGCTCCTATTTACCTGCTGATATCTTTGCCAGATACCATCGTCTAAAAGGTAACAAGGTGTTGATGGTTTCAGGAAGTGATTCCCACGGTACGCCTATCACAGTGCGTGCAGACGCCGAAAAGGTGAGTTCGCTGGAGGTCTATCAGCGCTTCCACACCGGGTTTCTGGAGCTGTTTCAACAGGTGGGAATCACATACGACCTGTTCACCTCTACCCATACCCGCAATCATTTTCATATTTCCCAAACCATTTTTACCACCCTGTTGGAGAATGGATACCTTTATACAAAAAAACAATCCCAGTGGTATTCCACCGCACAAAAGCGTTTTCTTCCTGATCGATATGTGGAAGGAACCTGCTACATTTGTGGATTTGAAGGCGCGCGCAGCGATCAGTGCGATCGATGCGGAAACCTGCTGGAGACTGACAAATTGATCAATCCGCGCAGCAAGATCGACGGATCAACCCCCGAACTGCGTGAAACCGAACATTTTTTCCTTGACCTGGCAAAAATGCAGTCAGAGGTGGTCGATTTTCTGACCGAGAGGCAGTCTTACTGGCGCCCGAATGTGATCCGTCAGTCGTTGGGTCAAATACAGGCTGAAGGATTACACGGCAGACCGATCACCCGCGATCTCGATTGGGGCATACCGGTTCCATTGGAAGGATGGGAGGGGAAGTGCCTGTATGTGTGGTTCGAGGCAGTGATCGGTTATCTTTCTGCATCCATCGAATGGAGTAATCTGGAAGGCAAGAAAGATGCCTGGCGTGATTGGTGGAAACATCAAGATTCGAAAACGCTGTATTTCATTGGAAAAGACAACATCCCGTTTCATGCCATTATCTGGCCAGCAGAGTTGATCGGCTGTGGGGAAAAATTCGATGAATTGTTGGGTGAAGAGAAAAAAGAAAAGTTTGTGTTGCCCTACGATGTGCCTGCCAATGAATTTTTGAACCTGGAAGGCAAAAAAATCTCAGGCAGCCGCAACTGGGCAGTGTGGGGAAAAGATTTCCTGACCCGTTATGATCCGGATGCTTTCCGCTATTATCTTGCCGTGATCATGCCCGAAACGCGCGATGCTGATTGGGACTGGGAAGAATTCTATCACCGCAATAACGACGAACTGGTAGCTACCTGGGGCAATCTGGCAAATCGCGTGCTTTCTTTTGCCTATAAATACTGGGAAGGAGTGGTGCCCGACCCCGGTGAATTGACGGAATTAGACAGGTCGCTTCTGATGACCATCGAAGGTGGTTTTGAAACAGTAGGAAAAGAATTGGAACAGGTGCATTTGCGAGCCGCTCTGGCTGAAATAATGCGCCTGGCGACCGAAGTGAACAAGTATCTCGACCAAACCGCGCCCTGGGTGAACATAAAAACCGATCAGCCAGCCGCTGCCCGTGCCATTTATGTTGCCATGCGCTGCATTGATTCGCTCAAGGTGCTTTTTGCACCATTCTTGCCTTTCACCAGTCAAACATTGCATACTTATTTTGGTCATGCGGATCAGTTGTTTGGTTCGCAATATGTGCAAAAAATCCAGGATGATCTGGGTGAACATACTGTCTTGCGTTATGACCCGCGTGGAGCGACCGGCGAGTGGAAGCCCAGTGCTTTGAAAGCGGGAGATCGTTTCTTGAAGCCGGAACCGCTCTTTAAAAAATTGGACGCCAGCATTGTGGCGGTTGAGCGCGAAGGAATGGGAAAATAAGCCTTATTGGCTCAGTTTCTGCAACCACTGCCAGGCGCCGAGCAATGCCTGGTCGGCGCTTTGTTCTTTGATGGAAATGCGCTCGCCCTGGAAATGAAAGTTTTCTGAACGCACCATCGTGTTAAATGACCAGGCTATCCAAACGTAGCCTACCGGTTTGCCAGGGGTGCCTCCATTCGGTCCGGCGATGCCAGAAACGGCTAGCGTGAGCAGTTTGGCAGGAGAACAAAATCCTTCCAGGTTGCGTACCAGCCCAAGCGCCATTTCTTCCACGGTTGGTCGGCTCACCGCGCCGTACGCCGCCAGCGTTTCTTCCTTCACTCCCAACCAGCGGGTTTTTGCCTGATTGGAATAGGTGATCATGCTTCCCAGAAAATACTGAGACGATCCGGGGATGTTGGTGATGCGGCTGGCGATCAATCCGCCGGTACAAGATTCGGCAGTAGCCAAAAAATATCCCTTTTCAGCTAAATATGACCCAAGAGTTTCTTCGATCAAAACGGATTCCATAAGGTGATTATATCTTTTCTCACTGGAAATCAAAATATATGCCGCAAAGCGCGCTTGACCATCAAAAATGCCCATGTTATGATGGCGCGTGAGGTTTGAATGGATGAAAACATTACATCGCATGATGTTGAAGAATCGCAACAAATTGAGGGACAAAAACAAGCTGAAGAATCCCCTCGTTTATTGACCCTCTGGGATCGCTTTTGGAAAAGAGCACAAAAAATAGGGCTGCATGAGGTGGTCTCAAGATCGGGCACCATCTTGCTGACCATCGTCATGGTTGGTTTGATCGTGTGGATCATGAAAACTTTTTTCCTTCAGGAAGAACCAATTGCCGGAGCTGGCGGCGGTGACCTGTATGCAGCCAATGAAGCGTCAGACAGTTCGGAACTGCTGCTACCTGCCTATGAGGGCGTTTCACCGCTGGAGGGCATCAGCCGTTCTTCGGAAATGAAGACCGATACGGCTGTTTCTGCCACTTCGCGCTATGATGTTGTGCAATATGAGGTAGTGGCTGGCGACACGCTGCTGGGAATTGCGGAAAAGTTTGGACTGGATGCGCAAACCGTCCTCTGGTGCAACTATAACGCTCTGCTGGACAATCCAGCGGCTATTTATCCCGGGCAGGTGTTGAATATCTATCCAACCGATGGAACCACATATACCTGGCAGGAGGGTGATGGTTTGAATGGCGTTGCAACTGGTTTGCATGTGGATCCTGAAGATATCATTGAATGGCCAGGGAATAATCTAAGCTATGAGACTATCGGGGATTATTCCAATCCCAATATTGAAGTGGGAACTGTGATTTTTGCACCCGGTGGATCGCGTGCATATGTTGATTGGTCTGCCGCACTTTTTGTGCGCGATGACGCAGCCACATCCAGAATTCTTGGCGCTGGTCAATGTGGTGCTGTTTATACCGGACCGATCGGAACGGAAGCTTTCGTTTGGCCAACGTCTGAAACATACATCTCTGGCTACGAGTACAGCCCTGAAATGAACCATTGGGGTATTGATATCGGCGGGGATACTGGCAACCCGATCTATTCTGCTGACGCAGGGGTTATCGTGTACGCCGGATGGAATGATTGGGGTTATGGTAACGTGATCGTAATCGATCATGGGAACGGTTGGCAGACACTGTATGCTCACCTGAATGACATTTATGTGGGTTGTGGAGACTGGGTCAGTTATGGTGGGCAACTGATTGGCACCATGGGCAGCACAGGCAATTCCAGCGGTCCGCACCTGCACTTTGAGATGAGCTTAAATGGATTTCGCGCGAATCCGCATAAGTATTACCCCTATTAGATTGAAAACATGGATGAGAGGGAGGCAGCGCCTCCCTTTTTTTGTCCTTCTCCCGCTATAATTGAATCAGGAGGCAAAAATGGTTTCGGATGAACGAGATGTACGCCCATCCCCTATCGCAGGAAGCTGGTATACCAGCAACCCTACCGACCTGCGGAAAGAAATTCAATCATATCTGACACAGGCGCACACTCCTGTGCTTGAGGGGGAAGTGATCGGCTTGGTCGCACCGCATGCCGGGTATCGTTATTCTGGACCAACGGCAGGGTATGCCTATCGCGCTGTGCAGGGCAATCTGGTCGATGTGGTGGCTGTTTTTTCACCTTTTCATGATTACACCAGTGAATCACTTTTAACAACCCGGCATTCCGCTTACCAGACTCCTTTGGGGCTGGTGCCGGTGGCTAAAGAGCTCTTTGAAGAATTCCAAAAGCTGATCGGTGAGAATGGTCTCATGGTATATGAAGCTGACTATGATCGAGAACATTCCCTTGAGATACAGCTCCCGTTCCTGCAAACTGCTCTGGGAAAAGAATTCCGGTTGTTTCCACTGATGATACGCACCCATGCAATGGATGAGATCGAACATATCGCTCAGGCTGCCGCGCACGTATTAAGAGATAAAAAAGTTCTCCTGGTTGCCAGCACTGACCTTTCCCATTTTTACGATGAGCAAACCGCTGGTAAACTGGATGAAGAGATGTTGGCACGGATCGCGGCGTTTTCCCCCGACCAGGTATTGGAGGCAGAGCGCAGAGGGATCGCTTTTGCCTGCGGAGCCGGAGCGGTAGCAGCAGTGCTGCGCACTGCCCAATTGCTGGGAGGGAAAACCGTTCGCGTGCTGCACCACAGCACATCAGGGGATGAAACGGGCGATTCTTCTTCCGTGGTAGGGTATGGAGCGGCGGTCATCGAACGTTGAACTGAGCAGGTGATATGAACTCCATTGTGCGCGTTGCGGTGAACATTCCGGGTTTGCAGAGCCTTTATGATTACGAGGTTCCTGAAAGATTATCTCCTGTTCGAAAAGGCAGTCTGGTGATCGTCCCTTTTGGGACCATGCGCGCGCAGGCGGTGGTCGTAGAAGACGATTGCGTCTCACGGGTGGAGAAGCGAAAACAACTATTGAGCGTTCTGGATGCTGAAGCGGTGCTCACTCCCCAGCAAATACGGCTGGCTGGATGGATGGCTGAACACTTTCTTGCTGCCATTTCGGATTGTGTTCACCTCATGCTCCCGGTGGGCATGAATCAAATGGCTGATGTCTTATATTCGCCAACCAATGCATCAATGGAAACAGCTACCCTCAGCTCTTTTCAAAAAAGGATTTTGGAAGAGTTGAGCCGGCGGGGTCCCCTGCGCGCCCGGCAGATGCAGGCTTTGTTCTCGCATGAAAATTGGAAAGCGCCTGTGCGCGCCCTTTTACGCAAAGGATACCTCGAAAGCAAATCCGTCCTGCCAGACCCGCGAGTGCAGCGAAAGATCATTCGCACCGCACATGGTATCCAATCTCCAAGAGAAGTGCAGGAGAGGAGCCGGGAGATCGGGAAAGAAGGGACGCCGGCGTATGAACGAAGGAAGGCTGCCCTTGAATTCTTGCTGCGTGAGGGAATACCGGTGAACGTTGCCTGGGTGTATGCGTTTTCGAACGCCAACGCTGCAGACCTGAAGATGATGGAAGAAAAAGGGTTTATCCGCTTGAATGAGAGGGAAATATGGCGCGATCCGTTGGAACACATGGAAGTGTCTCCGTCTGTTCCCCCAGATCTGACCGGAGCGCAGAGTGCAGCCTGGAATACAATCGCGCGAAGGATACAGGAAAAGGCACATCCTGCTCCAATCCTCATTCATGGTGTTACCGGTTCGGGAAAAACCGAATTGTACCTGAGGGCGGTGCAAGCCATTATTGATACTGGCAAACAAGTTATCGTGCTGGTTCCCGAAATAGCGCTTACCCCACAAACGGTCAAACGTTTCATGGCGCGTTTTCCCGGACAGGTGGGTTTGATGCACTCGCGTCTGTCGCCCGGAGAACGATTTGACACCTGGCGGCGGGCACGTATGGGAAAAATCCCCATTATCATAGGTCCCCGCAGTGCGTTGTTTGCGCCGCTCCCTGATATTGGCTTGATCGTGGTGGATGAATTTCATGATCCTTCTTTTTATCAGCAAGAATACGCTCCCGCTTATGGCGCGGTTGAAACGGCTGTTCAGTACGCACACCAGTTAAACTGCCCTATTCTGATGGGATCAGCTACCCCGGATATAACGGTATTTTTCAAAGCCCAGAGCGAAGGGTGGGAAATCATTCACCTGCCCGATCGGATCCTGGCGCATCAGGACTATCTGCGGCAGAAAGCCATCCAATTGGCAAAAGTCACGTCACCAATCCAAAATGACGGAAAGACCGCGGCATCACTTCCTCTACCGTTGGTGCAAATCGTGGATATGCGGCACGAATTGAAGTTGGGCAACCGGTCGATCTTCAGCCGACAATTGCAAATGGCATTGGCAGGGGTATTGGAGAAGCAACAGCAGGCAATCTTATTCTTGAACAGGCGCGGAAGCGCCACCTATGTTTTCTGTCGAAACTGCGGAAAAGTGTTATCCTGTCCGCGTTGTGACCTTCCGTTGACCTTGCATGAAGATAAGCAAAAACTCATCTGCCATGTTTGTGGTTATGCGCGCCTGGTTCCGCAAAAATGTCCGGAGTGCGGGATGAAGCGGATCGGGCAATATGGAAGTGGAACACAGAAGGTGGAAGCGGAGCTGACACGGCTGTTTCCTGAAGCGCGAGTTTTGCGCTGGGATGCGGATACCGCTGCTCAAAAAGGAGCGGAAGAATTTCTGCTTTCTCACTTTGCCAATCATCACGCCGATTTCCTGGTCGGCACGCAAATGCTGGCAAAGGGGCTGGATCTTCCTCTGGTTACTGTGGTAGGCATCGTGCTGGCTGATGTCTCTTTAAACTTCCCTGATTATCGTGCTGCGGAGCGTTGTTTTCAGGTGCTCACACAGGTAGCCGGGCGCTCAGGTCGCAGCCCATTGGGCGGACAGGTGATCTTGCAAACCTACCAGCCAGACCACTTCGTGATTCAAAGGGCAGCCAGGCATGATTTCTACGGATTTTACACTGATGAAATCGTCCGCAGGCGCGAACTGGCGTATCCGCCTTTTAGCAGACTAATTCGGCTGGAATTTCGCCATGCTGATCAACTCGTTGCTGCGAAGAAAGCCGCTGAACTCGCTGAAAAAATCCATGAAAAGATCCGAGATGGCAAAAAAGACACCGAATTGATGATAAGCGGTCCGGTGCCTCCTTTTTTTGCCAAACAACGGGGTCTTTACCGGCAGCAGATAATCCTGCGCGGGAGGGAGCCCGCATCGATCCTGCAAGACCTGCCATTAGAAGGTTGGCGCATTGAGGTAGATCCTCCTGCCCTGTTGTAAAAGATAAAAGGGCTCCGCTTTTTTCCAACTCCTTTTGTTCTCAGGACTATTGGATGACAAGCCAGGGGTTGACGAAACCACCATTCAAGCGGGTCTCGAAGTGCAGGTGAGCACCGGTAGAATTCCCGGTGGAACCGCAGGCTCCAATCACCTGTCCCTGGTACACGCTTTGACCGCAGGAAACATTGACGGTGCTCAAGTGGGCATACACAGTTTGGTAGCCATTCCCGTGATCGATCATGACCATGTTCCCATACCCCCCGCTGATAGAACCGGCATAGATCACAACTCCCGAGTCAGAAGCAAAAATGGCATCACCCTGGTAGCACATCATATCCAGAGCGGTGTGACCACTCCAATAGTCATTGCCACTGATGACGCGATAAGGGGTTGGCCAGACGAAGGTGTATGTGCCTACAAGACCGGCTGCCGTGGAACAACCACCGGGACCAAGGATTGTCGTGTTTACGCCCGAATCTGTCGTAGCAACAACGGGAACCACCCAGGTAGTGTATGCGCGGTACCCATCTGGAACCATGAGGAGCGCTCCAGGTTCGATGGTGGGGTTTGTCATGTCCAAATCGTTGCCTGGAAAGAGCAGAATATCTTCCACGTCTGCGTAATATTTTTCGGCAATCTTCTCCAACGTATCGCCTTCTTGCCATTCATACAGAATGCCATCAACGGGCGGGATTATCAGATCTTGCCCAACAGAAATGAGGTGTGGGTCGTCGTTCAAGAGGTCGTAGTTCGCCCACAGCACCGACTCCGGTTCCAGGTCAAAACTCTGGGCGATGCCAAAAATGGAGTCGCCGGTTTGCACAGTATAAGTTACAGGCTGTTTGCGATAGCCGGTAGGAAGCACCGTATCTGCATTGGCGTCACGCTTTACGGATTGATATACATTGGCTTCTGCAAGAGTGGGCAAGACCGCATTCGAATCATCGGAGTGGATGAGATCTGACTTCAGGTTGAAAAGAGCAAGCAGCGATTCTCCTCTGAAATATTGATAGAGAGAGGCGCTCATCAGAAGAATCATCAGGGTCGCGACGCCCCAGGTGATTATGGAAACGATATTACGGCGTTTCCCTTGAGTTTCTTTTGGCTTTTCCTCTTCTTGAGGAACGTCGGGTTTACCTTTTATCAAATTCCCTCCGTCAATGTGGAAAGGAATTCCATGTTGTTCTTGGTTTTTTCCAGTCGGGTCAGAATTGCTTCTGTCGCAACTGCGATATCCATGCCTCCTCCTGTGGGGGGTTGCCCGACCATTTGCAGGAACATGCGGCGCATCAGCCACACTTTTTGCAGCTCGTCGGGGCTGAGCAGCAATTCTTCGCGGCGGGTGGAAGAACGTTCGATATCGATGGCAGGGAAAATGCGTCGTTCTTGAAGACGTCGTGAAAGATGCAGTTCCATATTCCCTGTTCCTTTGAACTCCTCATATACCACATCATCAAGGCGCGATCCGGTATCTACCAGGGCAGTCGAAATGATGGTGAGCGACCCGCCATTTTCGATATTGCGGGCAGCGCCAAAGAATTTTTTCGGTGGATACAGCGCGGATGGATCCATACCGCCGGAAAGTGTGCGTCCAGAAGGATTGACCACCAGGTTATATGCACGTGCCAGGCGAGTTAAAGAGTCCATCAAAATAACCACATCCCGTCCGATTTCCACCAGTCGTTTTGCGCGATTGAGGGTAATTTCAGCCGTGCGAACGTGCGATGTGACCGGTTCGTCAAAGGTAGAAGCGATGACTTCGCCCTCTACAGAGCGGTCCATGTCGGTCACTTCTTCGGGGCGTTCCCCAATAAGGCTGATCATCAATTCCACTTCGGGGTGATTGGTGGAAATGGCATTGGCGACCTCTTTTAGGATGGTAGTTTTTCCAGCCTTGGGTGGGGAGACGATCATACCGCGTTGCCCTTTACCGATGGGGGCAATCATATTGATGAGACGGTTTGAGAGCACATTGCGTGGTGTCTCCAGATCAAAGCGTTGCTCGGGGAAAATGGGGGTCAGGTCCTCGAAGCGAACCCTTTTTTCATTCTCCACCGCCGGGTTGCCATTGATGCTCTCAACATGCACAAGACCATAATGGCGTTCCGACTCGCGCGGTGGGCGCACTTCACCAAAGACCATGTCGCCGTTGCGCAGTTCGTTGCGACGTAATTGCGCTTGCGATACGTAGATATCATTCTTGCCCATTTGATAATCTTGCCGCAAGAAGCCAATCCCTTCGGGCATGATCTCCAAGATCCCGCCACCGGCTTCGCGTCCTTCTTGTTGGGCAAAATATTGAGAAATGGCGATCACTAAAAATTCTTTCTTTTTTGTCGTGGCATTTTCAATGCCCATTTCCGTTGCCATTGTGCGAAGTTCACCCAACGACTTTTTTTCCAGTTCTGCAATTGAAATCATAATTTATTTCCCATGAGATAGATTTATGAATACTGAATAGTAGGATATTGGTTAAAGACTATAGGTTCGATTTGCGCGTTCCTGTGGAGTTTTTCGCTCCATGAAGATCATAAAAGGGGAAAGACAAGCGGGGCACTTTTTTATCAGCGGCGAGATTATAACATGGTAACTGGCTGCCTGCAAGCAAAGGAAATCCTCCATTTTATGACAAATATTCTCTCAAGTCGCGGCTTCGTGAGGGATGACGTAATTTTCTCAATGCCTTAGCTTCGATCTGGCGGATGCGTTCGCGGGTCACATTGAAATAATTGCTGACCTCTTCCAGGGTGTGATCTTTTCCATCCAATAAACCAAAGCGCAGTTCCAGCACTTGGCGTTCCCGCTCTGAGAGCGCTGATAATGCAGATTGAACCTGCTCTCGCAACATTTCACGAGCGGCGGCATCCATAGGTTCAACCGCGTCCATGTCTTCGATGAAATCACCTAGTTGGCTGCTATCTTCGTCACCAACCGGATACTCCAACGAAATAGGTTCTTCCGCTGACTTCATGATCTGCTGGACCTTTTGTGAAGCGTTTTTCCATTTTGCCATCAATGATTTTGGGATCGGTTGATCGGTACGTAATGCTTCTTTGATCTGGTCGGCATCGTACTTGTCGATGAATTCCGATTCGAGCGAAAGTTCTTCAAACGAGGGATCGCGGTTCAGGCTCTGGGTGAGCTTTCTTTGGATACGCAGCAGTTTGGAAATGGACTCAAAAAGGTGAACCGGAATGCGGATGGTGCGGGCTTGTTCGGCGATATGGCGGCTGATGGATTGCCTGATCCACCAGGTAGCGTAAGTGCTGAATTTATAACCAAGGGTCGGATCAAACTTGGATACAGCGCGCAGTAATCCCAGATTTCCTTCTTGGATCAAGTCCAGCAGCGAGATGCCTCTGCCAAGATATTTCTTGGCTACACTCACCACCAAACGCAGGTTGGCACGGATGAGCACCTGCGTTGCGTCATACGAGAGGGCATGGATCTCGGAGATATTCTGTTTTAACGTGCTTTCATTGGGGAAACGGTTCTGGAAAAAATTAGAACGCGGAATGCGTTTGTTTTCATTGAAAAATTCAAGCAAAGCCTGCGCCACGTTGGCAGGCAGCAAATAGCTGGCTAAGTAAATGGCATATACTTCCTGGATCAAACCGGTTAGCAGCTCTGAAGTGATGGGATCTTCGGTGGCATATTTCTGATTCCAGTATGTGTTGAGGTAATCGCGTGTGTACGAAGGGATGTCGATATCCCATTGCGAACGCAGCATTTGCGCTTCGGAAAGGATTAAACTGAAATCGGGAGATGTCAATCCGGGTTTGGTGGAGGTTACACTTTCCACATTCCCAAATGAGGTGGAAAGGTCTTTGCAGATCTGCAAAAAAATCTGTGCATAAAGGGTATCATCAACAGCTTCTCCATCTTTTGGCAACATTTGATTTTGCAATTTACGAATTCGTCTGTCCGCTTCGATGCGTGTGGAAAGATGGAATTCATTGGTGGCATCCAACAATTCGATTTGACCGATCTCTTTTAAATACAAACGCACCGGATCTTCCAGATACTCCAGCGCTGGCTGATTTTTGATCGGAGCATCTTCTGAAAGGTCGTCAAATGGATCATTTTCTCCAGCCGCTGGGAGATTTTCGATCACATCATCGGATTCGTCATCTATAAAATCAGACATACTCCATTCCCGTTGAAAGCGTGGTTGGGATTTTTACGAATTGCGTGAATACCGATAGATCCCCTGATGGTTCTTTTACTGCGTAGGATGGCATACCTGAATTATACATGAAGAATTTAATCACCAATCGACAGGGTGGATTGAGCCTTTTCTACCAATGCGCGTGTCTTTATGGCATCTACCAATTCTTTTTGCAAGGCGGAGTCAATCTCGGTAGAGCGTTGTTCATCTTCTGACTGTTGCAGCATGTTAATGCTGTGTATTTTTTCATTCACCTTGATCTTGCGCAGCATGAGCACGGTTCGGGCAAGATCCTCCAAAACACGTTCCTGAAGAATTCCTTCGCGCACCACATGCTCGCGCTCTTCATCGAGCCACCGCAGATCTTCTGGAAGTTCCCTGGTGATGAATTCTTCAGCATCCAGATCAACCTGTTGAAGAGATTTTAAGATCAATGCACAAACAACCTGCAGATCGCCCGATTCCACGTCGGAGGTAGAAAGCGCGGGGAGGGTGCTCTTTTTTAGATAACGATCGAGATCGTAGACCATGTCGGGTTTTTTCAATAACAGAAGGATGAGATGCTTCTCCAGGTTGTAGATTTTGTTCTTTTCCGAAACCGTCAGTGTCTCTAACGAGCTGGGTTCCGTTTCTGCCCTGTTCCTTCTGGAACGGCTTCTGCTCACATACTGGGTTTCGGAGATGGAGAACAAAGCCTGTTCGTCGATATGAAGCACATGGGCAAGCTGCTGGCGGTAAGCGTCCCGTTCCACAGCGTTGGGAATATCTTTGATCAGTGGAACAACCTTAGCGGCGATCTCACTTTTGGTTTTCGGATCGCCCAAGTCCTTGCTGGCTGTCAATGTATCGATCACATGCGTGATCACCGGTTTTGACTGCTTGATGATCTCTTCCCACGTTTCGGGGTTTTCCAGGGCGATCTCATCTGGGTCTTTGCCTGCGGGTAGAGAACAAACGCGGATATCAGCGTCCAGGCGCGCTTCGCTGTGGATCAACCCTTTAGGGTCGAACACGAAATCTTCTGAGCGGTCCATGGAGCCGCGGGCAACTTCAAGTCCTTTTAGTGTGGCTTTCTCACCTGCCGCATCAGGATCGAGTGCCAGGATGATCTTGCGTGTGTACCGTTTTAACAAGCGCATTTGAACGGGGGTCAATGCAGTACCCATGGGTGAAACCCCGTTCTGAAAGCCGGCTTGATGAAGCCCGATGACGTCAAAGTATCCTTCTACAATGATGACCTGGTCGACGCTTCGGATGGGTTTGCGCGCTTTGTCCAAGCCATACAGCAAAGCGCTTTTATCGAAGAGCAACGTTTGTGGAGAATTCAAATATTTGGGCATGTCTTCATCAGAAAGAGCTCTTGCTCCAAAACCGCACAGGCGCTGGCTGGCATCTCTGATGGGAAAAATGATGCGGTTGCGGAAGCGATCATAAAACCCTTCTTTTTCGCTGCGCTTCGTGATCAACCCGCAATCCACCAATTCTTTTTCGGTATACCCTTTGTTTCGAAAGTATGCGTAACCGTCTTCCCATCCATCCGGGGCGTAGCCCAGCTCGAATACTTCGATGGTCTTGGCGGTGAGGTGGCGTTTATCCGTCAGATAAGCAAGCGCAGCTCTCCCTTTTTCGGTTTGTGCAAGATGGTGCCTGAAAAAGATGAGCGCTTCTTCCAAGATGCCATGCAGTTTTTCTTCATAGGCATTTTCTTCTTGCTTCCTGGGTGTGAGCGGTTCGAGGGTGATGCCGGCTTTATCAGCCAGATAACGCAGCGTTTCGGGAAAATCCCACCCTTCTTTTTTCATGAGAAAACGGAAAATATCCCCTCCTTCGTTGCATTCGCCAAAACAGCGCCAGGTGCCTGAATCGGGAAACACGACGAAAGCCGGCGTGCGTGTGTTTGAATGGAAGGGGCAAAAACCGATATAGTTTTTACCGGTACGGCGTAACTTTACCGTTTCGGAAACAAGATCAACAATGTCAATTCTGGATTTGATCTCTTCAATATTGTTCATGCAAACCACACTGCTGTATTAATTATAGGACTTTGCCAGTAGAACTGAATCAGCTTACGCTAACAAGAACATGAATCTGGCGGTTATCTTGCTAGATGGAACTTGTTAGCCCAAGACCGAATGATGGGCAAGATATCCGTTTGAGCCGTTTCTAAAAGCCCTCCAGTTTTGAAAAATCAATCACATGCTCTGCCAGCCCCACGATTTGTTGGAGTAAACCCAGGCGGTTGCGCTGTAGTTTTTGGTCTTCAGTCATCACCAATACCTTGTCAAAGAACTGGTTGACTGCCGGGATGATGGGGATGAAAGCGTTCAAAAGATCATCCACTGAACCCGCCTTGCGTTCCGTTTTTATCGCATGCTGTGTTGCCTGATAGAGCTGTTTTTCTTCCTCGTCTATGAAAAGGGCGGTATCAACAGCATATCGTTGCGGAATATTGCGCGTGATGCGCACGCAACGGGAGAAAGCCTGCAATATTTCCAACCAATTCTGGCGGGCGACCCAGTCGGAAAGCTGCTGAGCAGCCTGAAAAGCCCGGAAGGGAGTGTTGCCTTGAGCAGCTTCGATGGCAGCTACAATGTCGTAGCGGAACCCTTTTTCGAGCAGGTAATGGGATAATCGGGCTCTGATGAAATCAGCACAGGCATTGAAATCTTTCGTCTTCATCGCCAGGGGCAGATATTTGGACGCAATGGTCAATCCTTGCAAGATGTCAAAATCCAGGTTCCATTCCACCAGGTTTTGAATGATGCTGATGGCTGCCCGACGTAAACCGAAAGGATCTTTGGTTCCGCTGGGTGCCATGTTCGCCGCGAAAAGACCGGCTAAAGAATCCAAACGATCAGCCAAACCAATCATCAGTCCGATCCTGCTGCTGGGAATGTGATCTCCGGCGAAGCGGGGAAAATATTGTTCTTCCAGCGCCTGCGCTACCGCTTCGGGCTCGCCGGATAAACGGGCGTAGTATTTGCCAATGGTGCCCTGCAGAGATGTCATTTCTACCACCATATTGGTAACCAGGTCAGCCTTGCAAAAGTGGGCGGCACGCTTTGTCCATCCGATTTCCTTCTCGCTCAGGTCAAACATGGAGATCATATCGGAGACGATCTTTTCTATCCGCTCATTTTTGTTGAGCATTGAACCCAGGGCGAGGTGAAAGGTGAGGGTGCCCAGTTTCGCGCGGAACCACTCCAAATCGTGCTGCCGGTCTTCGGTGATGAAGAAAGCAGCGTCCTTGAAGCGCGCGTCGATAACCTCTTCGTTTCCGCGCGCCACCAGCGCAAGGTGTCGGTCATCCCCATTGCGGACGGTGATGAAATTGGGCAGAATAGTTCCATCCTTTGTCAGCAATGGGAAATAGCGTTGGTGTTTTTTCATCACATCGATCAACACTTCTTGAGGAAGTTCCAGATGATCTCTGGAAAAATTGCCAAGCAAAGCAGTGGGCGCTTCCACCAGGTTGCAGACCTCATCCACCAGCTTGTCATCCAGATCTTCAGAAGCGTACACGCTCCTGCACAATGTGCTGACCTGCTGGACGATCTCGTTTTTGCGGGTTTCGCGATCGAGGATGATGCCCTGCGATTGCAAGAATTCGAAATACTGCTCCGCATCCTTGATCTCAAAAGAATCCTGATCGTGGAAGCGCAAGCCACGTGTACTATTTCCGGAAGTGAGGTTGGCATAGCGCAGGGGGATCACCGTGTTTCCGTACAATGCCACCAACCAGCGGATGGGACGGGAAAAAGCAACGGTGCTGGCATTCCAGCGCATGGATTTCGTGAAGCGTATGCCGGCGATCAGATTTTGCAGAGCTTCCGGCAATACCGCCAGAACCGCTTTCCCCTTGTGAAGCACTTCGGCGGTGATATATTCGCCACCGTCCATCTCCGTGATATGCAGATCTTCCAGGGTCAGCCCTTTGCCTTTTGCAAAACCTTCTGCCGCCTTGGTAGGTTTGCCGTTGGCGTCGTAGGCAGCTCTGGCGGGAGGACCTTTGACAATCTCGCTGGAATCAGGCTGGCTGTTTGCGAGTTCATGGATATAGATCACCAGCCGGCGAGGCGTGCCAGACACTTTTACGCTATCATAGCCCAGGCGAAGTGAATCCAACATGGAGATAGTGCTCTGTTCCAGTTGCTGTAAAGCGTCTGAAAGATCCTGGGCAGGTAATTCTTCGGTGCCAATTTCAAAGAGAAACGATTGCGCTTTTGCGGGAGTATCGACCAGGGTTTCATCCAGCGCCAGTTGTTCTTCCTGTGCTTCTGACGTGCTCTTGTACTTCTGCAACCAGGGGTACCCCAATTCTTCACGCTGAGCCAGATAGGCTTGCGCGGTTTTGCGTGAAAGGTCGCGCATGCGCGAAAATAAAGCCTGGCGCTCGGTCACGCCTACCGCACCGCGCGTATCGAGGATGTTGAAAGTGTGCGAGCACTTCAAGATGTAATCATGAGCAGGCAGCACCAGCCCATTTTCCAGGCAGGCGCGCGCTTCTTTTTCGTACAGGTCAAACATGGAACGCAAGCTGTCTACGTCCGCTTTTTCAAAATAATAAATGCTGTGTTCGCGCTCGCCCTGGTAGTTCACGTCACCGTAGGTATATTGATCATTCCATTGGATCGTACGGAAATTGTAATTACCCTGCAATGCCATGGCGATGCGTTCCAACCCATAGGTGATCTCCACTGAAACGGGTTCCAGCACGATCCCCCCAGCTTGCTGGAAGTAGGTGAATTGGGTTATCTCCTGACCATCCAGCCAGACTTCCCAGCCCAATCCCCAGGCGCCCAAAGCGGGTGATTCCCAGTTATCTTCCACAAAGCGGATGTCATGGCTGAGCGGGTCAATGCCCAGGGCTTGCAGTGATTTGAGGTACAGCTCTTGGGGGTTACCGGGATCTGGTTTCAGGATTACCTGAAACTGGTAATGCTGCTGTAAGCGATATGGGTTCTCGCCGTAACGCCCATCATCCGGTCGAATGGAGGGTTCCACATATGCCACGTTCCAGGGTTCGGGTCCCAGTACGCGCAGATAAGTAGCCGGGTTCATGGTGCCCGCACCGACCTGTGTGTAGTATGGTTGCCAGATCAAACAACCATTCTTTGCCCAATAATCCTGCAGTTTTAAAATGATCTCCTGAAAACGCAGCGCTTCACTCATAATGACTCCGCAAACCGATATGATTTTTATCTAATCAACGAATTATACCAATCAAGCAGGTTTTTAGAGATTGCGAGCGTAGACGACGATCTCCCGGTCGAGACCCAATACCGTTGACCACACATTCTTTCTCTGGAAGTCTTCTGCAAACTTGTCCCAACTTTCTTTTTGCACTCTGCGATTTTGCGGGAGGTGCACCAAATAAGGGTTGGGGTCAAGCAAATAGAGCACGTTATCTTCTGCAGAAAAATCGATGATGTCAACCCAATGCGCTCCGCCGTTCTTCCAGATCTTTAATGCGGAGATATATTTGCCGGAGATGATCTTTTCAAGAATGAGAGCACGGCTTGCGCCATTGTATCGTTCTGCGCTCCACGGCAACCCCAATTTCAACATCCATTGGTTGAAAGCCGAAACCAACCCCCAAGGAGCTGTTGCGCCGCCAATGGCGGGGATGGTTTTGGGAAGGCGATCCCAAACCCGAAAATTGGTCTGGTGAATGATGTTTTCTTTTCGCAAAGCAAGGGTCGGGACGTTCTCTTGATTGAGAATGACGTTGATGATCATCGCCAGGCTGGTTGGACCGCATTCGTTGGAAACCACACCTTTTTTGCGAAAACCCTGCGACATGTAGAATTGACCGAACGAAGCGGGAAAGGTCTTTTCAACGATCGGTTGTTCCTCAGAAGTGTTCAAGCGGTTCTGATCATCCATATCCATTGACCACTGATTATTACCATTATAAAAGGTATTATAGAAAGTATAATTTTCTCCTATGAAAAAAAGTATATACCTCGTTCTGCTTACAGTGCTCATTTTGAGTGGTTGTGCTGATAACGGGCAACGAACAAGCGAATTGGAACTAACCCCTTATGGCGTTACCCCCACACCATCAGCTCAGAGCGGAACTGTTGCAGAAACGCCTACACCGTTCCCTACCCCATCCCCCGCACCCCAGTATCACACGGTGCAGGCAGGGGAAACCATGTCGAGCATTGCACTGCTCTATGGACTGGATATGAACGATGTGGTTTTGGCAAATCCTGAAATTGACCCCAATACCATGGTAGTGGGTATGCAGGTGCTGATCCCTCCCAAGACCGCAGATGTTGAGATTACGAACTATAGTTCCACCCCCGCTCCGATTGTTCTTTCACGCCCGACCTGCGAGCAGGAAAAAAGCGGTGGCGTGTGGTGTTTTCTTACTGCGGAAAATCAAAACGAATTCGCGGTGGAAAATGTGTTGGTCGAGATCACCCTCGGCGATGAGAACGCCGCCCAATTGACCGCTCAAGTTGCGGCTGCTCCGTTAAACCTGCTGCCCAGTGGCGAAGAATTGCCCCTCTCAGCTTATTTTCCCCCGCCCGTTCCGCAACCGTATCGGTTCAGTTTTTTGCTGAAATCGGCGATTGCGGTGGAAGATGAAAGCCGTTATCTTTCCACCGAACTCCTTGAGCAAAGCATAACGATCTCACAAGACGGATTATCTGCGCAGATCTCTGCCCGTATTTTTGTCAACGGCATCGCCGGCAGGAACGTGCGGGTTTGGTTAGCGCTAACCGCATCAGATGACGAAAATACGATTGTTGGAGTAAGACGTCTTGAAGCAAAAGGAACGTTAGATGAGACCGGCGTGATGGTGGTGAGCGGAAATGTATATTCTACCGGCGCTCTCATTCGCACAGTCGAATTGAAAGCTGAAGCAATGTATTCTCAATAGCCCAAGGAGTGCGATCCATGTTCACAAAGGGAAAAACAGTTTTGGTAACCGGCGCGACCGATGGTATTGGAAAGCAAACTGCCAGGGTTCTTGCCGGTCAGGGAGCGCATGTATTGGTGCATGGTCGAAGTATAAAAAGGGTTGATGCTGCCATAGCAGAAATAAAACGGGAAGATCCTCATGCGCAATTGAGCGGATACGTGGCTGACTTTTCTTCATTGCAGGCGGTGCGGGAGCTGGCGGAAGAATTGATCACCCAAGCATCCGATCTTCAGCTATTGATCAACAATGCTGGTGTCTATTCGCCTGAATTCCGGTTATCTCAGGATGGCTTTGAATTGACCTTTGCGGTGAACCACCTGGCGCCTTTTTTGCTTACCTTGCTGCTTTTGCCCACGTTGCAACGCAATGCTCCGGCGCGCATTATCAACGTCGTTTCCATTGCCCACAATGTGCGGGATTTTAATAGCACCAAGATCCATGATCCCTCGGTCTATCATGCCTGGAATGCTTACAAGATCTCCAAATTTGCCAATGTCTTGGCAACTTATCGGTTGGCGGAACAATTGGCGGGCAGCGGCGTAACGGTCAATTGCTTGCATCCCGGTGCGGTGGATACAAAAATGCTGCGTAGCGCGTTTCCCGCCACGCGGGGCATCGGTATTGAAGAAGGGGCGAAATCCTCTATCTATCTGGCATCCTCAGATGAGGTGCAAGGCGTCAGCGGCGCATACTTTGAAGATGGTAAGCCGGTTCAGTCTGCTCCTCAAACGTATGATAAGGAATTGCAGCGTTCGCTTTGGAAACAGTGTGAAGATTGGGTGGGGTTATCTGGATAAAAAAAGACCCACGCGGGTCTTTTTATGCTGCCACGCTTTGTACCTGCCGGATGACCATCACGACTTTTCCCATAATGCGCAGACTGGCAGGGTTATTGACGTAAATGGGTCCCATGGAAGGGTTGGCGGGCTGCAGGCGGATGCGATTCTGTTCTTTATAGAAATACTTTAGGGTAGTTTCATCTTTGTCATCCAACCAGACTGCCACCATTTCACCGTTCTGTGCCTGGTTAGTGCGCTTCATGATGACCATATCGCCATCGTTGATCATGGCATCAATCATGGAATCACCCTGCACCTCGAGGGCAAACAGGTCTTCGATCTTCTCTTTGGCAGGCAGCAGGCTACGGGCGATCTCGATGCTGCTTTCAGGGTCAAAATAATTCAAGTCTGAAGCGGGCATGGGGATGGGTTCACTGGCGACAATGCGCCCCATAACGGGGATCTGGAGAAGTTCATCCAGTGCAGCAACAGCTTTCTGTACAGCGCCAGTCACTTTTGCGGTCAACGATTGATCACTTTCGAGCTCTTTCTTGATGCAAATGCTGCGCGAGATGTGGTTTTCACGAGAAATGTAGCCCAAATCTTCCAACTGGTTGAGATAATAATCAACCAGGGAGGTGGATTTCACATTGATGCTTTCGCCGATCTCCCGAATGGAGGGGGAATACCCGTTCGCATTCTGGAAGTCGATCAGAAAGCGCATGATCTTTTTATGCCGATTTCCAAGCCCTTCTGACTTGCGTGCCATGTCGTGCTCCTCGTGAAATAATTGGACAAATGTACTAATAATATACCGGAACATACGTTCTGTGTCAAGAGGTTTAAATTTGCGTATCAGGGAAAAAATGGAGCTAATTCTTCTGAAAAGCCAAACCTGACCAATCACCTTGTGTGATATGTTCTATGCGCGTGAAACCTTTTTCCAGCGCTTTTTCCTCGATCTCTTTGACCTGATCGGTCAAGACCCCTGCTATGAGCAAGAGCCCCTGGTCACTGACCAGTTCACCCATACCGAGGTCAAACAGATCTTTCAGAATGTTCAGCAAGATGTTTGCCACAACCAATGGTGCTTGCGAGATGGAAAAGCGCCCTGAGCGAATTTCTCGCACAGAAGCCTGACCGCTCTCGATTTTGTCCTGAACGCCGTTCAGAATGCTGTTTTCCATTGTAGAGCGCAAAGCTGCCTGGCTGATGTCCACGGCAACGGAATGTGCGGCGCCGAGCAAAATGCCAGCGATAGAAAGGATGCCCGAGCCACAGCCCATGTCGATCATTGGAGAACCTGCCCGCACGTACTTCTCGAGCAGTTCCAAACTGAGTTGGGTGGTAGGGTGGGTGCCCGTTCCGAAAGCCATGCCGGGGTTGATGCGGATGGGAATTCGGAACTCATGTTTATTTTCAACCCAGGCAGGGATGACAATCAGACGCTGACCAACTTCAAGCGGTTTGTAGAACTTCTTCCAGGCTGCCATCCAGTTTTGGTCCCGGATCATGCGGTAGGTAGGGGCGGGAACAGGCAGGATCTTATCCAAATAAAAGACGGCTTTTTCTATCTCCTGCTTATTGTGTTCTAATTTTTCGTTGACTTCCAGGTAAGCAAAAACCTTCATCAGCTTCTTGTCGCGTTCGATCACCACCCCCTGATGGGCATAACGATTCAGTATTTCAGCTACCGCTTCCGCTTGTTCTCCTGGCAGGGTAAAAGACACTTCCAGCCAGGTTTGTTTATCCACCCAGAACCTCTTTTAGCTTATCGAAAAAGCTTCTTTCCTGCGGATGAACTTCACTATCAAGAGTTTCTGCTAATTTTTCAAACAATTCCCTTTGCTCTTTGGTAACGCGTTTGGGAATATCCACGTTGATGACTACCAACAAATCCCCGCTGGCGTTGGAATGAAGGTGCGGGAAGCCTCTGCCGTGTATACGAAACATCTTGCCCGATGGGGTGCCAGCAGGAATGGACAGTTTGATTTCTCCCTGCATGGTGGGAACCATGATATCGGCACCCAGCGCGGCTTGCGATATATTGATGCTCAAATCAACCAGGATATCGTTGTCTTTTCGTCTGAAATACTTATGCGGTCGAACCGCAATCTTGATGTACAGGTTCCCGCGGGGTCCGCCATTGCTGCCTGGTTGCCCTTCGCCTGCCAGTCGGATCTGGGTGCCGTCATCTACGCCAGCCGGCACAGGCACAATTTTGTGGATCGTGCGAGTTTCGTATCCGTGCCCGCGGCAAGAATGGCAGGGTTTCTCAATCACTTTTCCGGCGCCTCCACAGGTGGGGCAGGTTGCCACCTGCACCATGGAACCCAGGAAGGTATTGCGCACTTGGCGTACTTCACCATGACCTCCGCAGGTGGAACAGGTCTTGGTGCTGGTGCCGGGCTCTGAACCGGTTCCTTTACAGACCTGGCATACTTCTTCACGGGTGATAGCGACATCTTTGTCAACCCCCGTGAAGGCTTCTTCAAAATTTAATACCAGTGAGGTGACAATATCTTCACCACGCCGCGGAGAGTTGCGCCGGCGGGCGCTGCCCCCTATTCCGCCGAACCCAAAAAATTGTTCGAAGATCTCAAATGGATCAATGGTAGAAGCATCCCACTGTGCCCCGTTGCCGCTCACACCGGCGAATCCAAAACGATCATACGCAGCACGTTTTTCAGGATCACCTAAGACAGCAAAAGCTTCGTTGATCTCTTTGAATTTTTCTTCTGCGTTCGGTTCGTGATTGACATCCGGGTGATATTGACGCGCCAATTTCCGGAATGCGGATTTTATGTCTTCTGCAGACGCATTTTTGGGGACTCCCAAAATTTCGTAATAATCTCTTTTTTCTGCCATTTAATGATCCGTGTGCTGAACGAAAAAGCGTTTTGGGGTCTTCAAACCCCAAAACGCTATCTATTGTACTAGAAATTACCCGCTAGACATTCTTGAATTCACCGTCAACAACATCTTCCCCATCATCTGGTTTATTCTGCCCCTGCCCATCATCTGAAGCGCTTGCATCCTGACCGGGTTGACCGGTTGGACCTGCAGCGCCGGGCTGTTGATACATACTGGCTCCGATCTTCTGCAAGATCTGCCCGAGCGACTCGGTCTGTTTGCGAATTTCTGCAATATCGTCGCCTTCCGTGGCTTTGCGCAGAGAGTTGATGGCGTCTTCTGCCTCTCTCTTGGCATCAGCCGGAACTTTATCGCCACCTTCACGCAGGGTCTTCTCGGTAGTGTAAATAGTGTTGTCTGCAATATTGCGAGCTTCAATGACCTCTTTGCGTTTGTTATCCTGATCGGCAAAGGATTCTGCTTCTTTCTTCATGCGATCGATCTCTTCTTTGGTCAAACCGGAAGAAGCCGTAATGGTGATCTTTTGGCTGCGCCCGGTGGCTTTGTCCTGCGCGGTTACGTTAAGAATACCGTTGGCGTCAATGTCGAAGGTGACCTCGACCTGCGGGACGCCACGGGGGGCTGGGGGAATGCCATCCAGGATGAATTGCCCGAGCGATTTGTTATCGGCTGCCATCGAGCGTTCGCCCTGGGTGACGTGGATCTGCACCTGGGTCTGGCTATCGGAGGCTGTCGAGAAGATCTGGCTCTTGCGGGTTGGAATGGTGGTGTTGCGCTCGATCAATGGGGTTGCCACACCACCCAGTGTTTCAACGGAGAGCGTCAAGGGAGTTACATCCAGTAAAAGGATATCTTTGACATCTCCACCTAACACACCGGCTTGAATGGCAGCGCCAATAGCCACCACCTCATCAGGGTTGACACCCTTGTGCGATTCCTTGCCAAATTTCTGGCGCACGATCTCACGCACTGCAGGCATTCTGGACATACCGCCCACCAGAACGATTTCATTGATATCGCTTGGTTTCAAAGAGGCATCACTCAAAGCTTTCTCAACCGGCGGGATGGTCTTTTCAATCAATTCGTTGGTTAGCTGTTCCAGCTTCGCACGGCTGAGCCGGATGAGCATGTGTTTTGGACCATTGGCATCGGCTGTGATGTAAGGCAGATTGATCTCAGTTTCCATGACCGTTGAAAGCTCGATCTTGGCTTTTTCAGCGGCTTCTTTCAAACGCTGTAACGCCTGACGATCATTGCGCAGGTCAATACCCTGGTCGCGTTTGAATTCATCGATCAGGTAATCCATGACGAGCTGATCGAAGTCATCCCCGCCCAGAAAGGTATCGCCGTTGGTTGAGCGAACCTGGAAGACGCCTTCTCCCACATCCAAAATGGATATATCGAAGGTGCCGCCACCCAGGTCGTACACCGCGATCACTTCGTTCTTTTTCTTGTCGAGACCATAAGCTAAAGAGGATGCGGTGGGCTCGTTGATGATGCGCAGCACATCCAATCCGGCGATCTTACCGGCATCTTTGGTGGCGTTGCGCTGTGCGTCGTTGAAATATGCCGGAACTGTGATGACCGCCTGGGTAACGGTTTCGCCAAGGTATGTCTCGGCGTCTTTCTTTAATTTGGCGAGAATCATGGCAGAAATTTCTGGCGGTGAATACTCCTTGCCACCCATTACGACACGCACATCTCCGTTAGGCGCTTTGGTCACTTTATAGGGAACTCTTTTGATGGTGCGCTGAACTTCAGGATCGTCATATTTCCGTCCCATGAAGCGCTTGATCGAAAAAATGGTGTTTTCCGGGTTCACCACAGCCTGGTTGCGGGCAGTTCTACCCACAATTCTCTCGCCATTTTTATTAATAGCCACAACTGACGGGCACAGGCGTTCCCCTTCAGCAGTGGGGATGACGATGGGTTCTCCGCCCGACATCACTGCGACTACCGAATTTGTTGTTCCCAGATCAATTCCTATAATTTTTCCCATTCTATGCCTCCTATTTTGCAACTCTTACCAGTGCAGGTCTGATAATGCGATTATTTATTCTGTAACCGGGTTTGACCACTTCAATGATCTGCCCGCTCTTGTAATCAGGATCTTCTTCATGTGAAATTGCTTCGTGAAATTGCGGATCAAAATCCACCTTGTCTACGTTGATTGGCTCTATTCCTTCATCCTCCAAGATTTTTTGCATTTTCTTCAAAATTAACGCGATCCCCTCAACCCATTGTTTTGTCCCTGGCTCTGTAGGAGCGTTCTTTAAAGCAAGACCCAGGTCATCATACAATACCAGGTACTTTTTGACGATCTCGATCGTCAGATTTTGTTTTTCTTGCTCCTGATCGCGCAGAACGCGTTTTCGGTAATTGTCGAAATCAGCCCGTTCGCGCTTCCATCCGTCAGAATAGGTAGCCACCTGGTCTTTTAACTCATCGATCTCTTTTAACTGTTCTTCCATGCTTTTCAGAGGGATGGTGACCATCTCTTCTTGCTTTTCCGCTTCAGCAGTGTAGCCTTCTTGGGGTTCTTTTTCTTCTTTTATGGCTTCCCTTGCTTCGGCGGGACGAGTCTTTTTCTCTTCCTGTATTGGTTCTTCGTGCTTATCTTTCTCTGTCATAATGAAAATCCTTGTTTGAAATTACCATTGTTCGGCGACGAAATCGCTGAGCAAGCTGGAAAGGAAACGAACAATGGAGATCGAATGACCGTAAGACATGCGGATGGGTCCAAAAACGCCCAGGGTGCCGGTGGCTACGCCAGGCAAACCGTATTTTCCCAAGATGATGGACATCTGTTTGAATTCATCCCAGGTGCCCTCTCCACCGATCAACACCTGCACGCCATTGGTTTGGTCTTTAAAGCCGGAACGAGAAATGAGGTCTTGTAAGAGAGTGCGCTCCTCGATCAGTTTTAATACCCTGCGGGCTTCATCCGATTCCATGAATTCCGGTTCTGACAACACATTGGTCAAGCCATCCAGAATGACCTCACCGGCGCTCAGATTTTCGGTTTGCTCCATTTCGAGCAGTATCCAATTCACGGTCGACCTTTCCAATTCGCTATAGGAATGAACGGCGTCCTGAATTTCTTTGCGATTCTTCCCACGGAATGAAACGCTCAACGAATTTGAGATACGCGAAAGATCTTCCTGGTTAACAGCCACATCGGTTGTGAATACGTTCTGGTGGATCTCACCGCCTTCCAATACCAGCACACACAAGATCTGGGTATTGTGGGTCGCGATCAATTCCAGGTGTTTGAAACGCACCTGTTCAGGGTGCGGGGAAGTGACCAACGACGCGGCTTTGGATTGGTTTGCCAGAATGGAAGCCGCCAAATGCATCCAATTGGAGATATCGTTGCGCGTCTGGTAAAACTGGTGGCTGATGGTTCTGCGCGCATCCTCCGGGAGTGTCGTGTTCCTCATCAAATTCCCAACAAAGTAGCGATAACCTTCTTCTGTTGGCACTCTGCCAGCCGAAGTGTGTGGCTGGCTCAGGAATCCTGATTCGGTCAGAAAAGCCATTTCATTGCGCACCGTGGCTGAACTGAGGTCGAGGTTGTATTCTTCGACCAGCCGGCTGGACGCAACCGGTTCTGCTGAGCGGATGTGCTCATGAATGATCAGAGACAGGATTTTTTGTTGACGACCTGTTAATTTTTCCATTGTTTCTCTCGTTTTTAGCACTCTCGTTGTTAGAGTGCTAAAAACATGTTAACCATCATACCATGCTGATTTTTAAGCGTCAAGAAGCCGGGCTGTTTGCGTCCACTTTCTTATGAATTATTAATACAACGATGGTTATGAATTGCGTTGACGCCCACCCAATATGCAATAAAATGAAGTTATCAAATAGCACGCTAAGGAGCATTGGAAAATGAAAGACTTGGGATTTCCCTCGAAAAGAGCGAAAACCTACCAGGATATTCCGGATGAAAAATGGAACGATTGGCACTGGCAGTTAAGCCACCGTTTGAACACGGTTGAAGACTTCGAAAAGATATTCCCGCTCACAGACAGTGAGAAGAAAGCATTGCAATCTGACCGTCTTTTTAGAGTAGAAATCACCCCCTACTATGCTTCCTTGATCAACCCGAGCGACCCAGCCGATCCTGTACGCCGGCAGGTGGTTCCTACCGCCGCAGAAATTGTTCCATTCACAGGCATGATGGAAGACTCGCTGGCTGAAGATATGCATTCCCCGGTGCCCGGCTTGGTTCATCGCTACCCTGACCGGGTCTTGATGTTGGTGACGACCCAGTGCGCATCATACTGCCGTTACTGCACGCGCGGCAGAATCGTTGGCGATCCAAGCGCCACGTTTTCACGGGAAGAGTTTGAACGACAGATCGATTATCTACAAAAGACCCCTCAAGTGAGGGATGTGTTGCTTTCAGGTGGTGACCCGCTGGTGCTGGCTCCCAAATTGTTGGAGGAACTGCTCACGCGGCTGCGCGCAATACCGCATATCGAAGTGATCCGCATCGGATCCCGTGTGCCGGTCTTCATGCCCATGCGCATCACGGACGAATTAACGGATATGCTGAAACAGTTTCACCCTCTGTGGTTGAACATTCATGTTAATCATCCGAATGAAATCACGGCTGAACTGGCGGAAGCCTGCGATCGATTGAGCAGCGCCGGCATCCCCCTGGGGAACCAGTCGGTATTGTTACGCGGTATCAATGATTGCGTGAACATCCAGCGCAAGCTGGTGCAATCCTTGGTGCGCATCCGCGTCAGACCCTATTACCTCTACCAGTGTGATCTGGTGGAAGGCGCCGGGCATTTTAGAACGCCAGTGGCGAAGGGCATTGAGATCATTGAAGGGTTGCGCGGTCATACTTCGGGTTTTGCGGTTCCGACCTACGTGGTGGATGCCCCGGGAGGGGGGGGCAAGATTCCGGTCATGCCCAATTACCTGATCAGCGCTTCGGACCATAAAGTTGTTTTGCGCAATTATGAAGGGTTCATCACCACCTACGAAGAACCCATTGATTACCAACCGCATGATGCCGGTCATTGTGCATATTGCCAACAGAAAAATGTGGAACCCGGGCAAGCCGGCGTGTTGGGTCTATTGGAAGGAGAACAGATGGTGATCAAACCAGAGGGATTTGACCATCTGCATACGCGCGGCGGAGAACGACACCGTTTGCGCGACAATGTGGATAAATGGAAACCGCTGGGTATCGGTGATGGAACACAAGAAAAGAAAGAAGGAAAATAAATGCATTACAGAAGATTAGGAAAAGCAGGCATCAAAGTCAGCGAGATCTCCTTGGGCTCGTGGATCACGTTTGGCGACCAGATTCAGGAAAAAGCAGCCATTGATATGGTGCGTGCAGCTTATGAGCGAGGTGTCAATTTCTTCGACTGTGCCGATGTGTATGCCAACGGAAAAGCAGAAACAGTGCTGGGAAATGCCGTTAAAGGTCTGTCCAGACCAACTCTGGTCATTTCAAGCAAGGTCTTCTGGCCAACTTTTGAAGGAGTGAATGGAAAAGGTCTTTCGCGAAAGCACATTCTGGAATCCATTGACCTGTCCTTAAAACGGCTGCAGTTGGATTATGTAGATCTGTACTTCTGCCACCGCTATGACCCTGATACTACCATCGAAGAAGTAGTGCAAACCATGGATATGCTGGTGCGCAGCGGAAAAGTGATGTACTGGGGAACTTCGGAATGGAAGGCGGCAAATATCGTTCAGGCAATTGAATATGCCAACCATAGCGGGTTGATAGGTCCTGTTATGGAACAACCGCAATATAACCTGTTAAGACGAACCAATGTGGAAGAAGACCTCGAACCATTGACGCGCCAATATGGTTTGGGATTGACCACTTTCAGCCCTTTAAGGAATGGCATCCTCACCGGAAAATACAATAACGGTATTCCTGAGGGCAGCCGGGCATCCATGGAAAACATGAGCTGGCTGCGCGATCAGGTGACCGCAGAGACGATCGCCAGGGTGCGAGAATTCGTGAAGCTGGCTGGGGAACTGGGAGTGACCCCTGCTCAGCTCTCCATTGCTTGGGTGCTGAGGCGAAAAGAAGTGAGTTCCGTGATCACCGGAGCCAGTAAGATGGAACAGTTGGATGATAATCTGGCTGCTGCAGCCCTGGTTGAAAGAATGGATGAGATGATCCTGAATAAGATCGATGCGACCTTCAACGGTTCGCCGGAATAGATAAAGAAAAGAGCTCGCAGAACGAGCTCTTTAGATATCTTATTTCTTGCGCACGATGGCGTGGATCTGTTCTTCCAACGCTTTGATGATCCGCTCTCTGGATTTTTCAACGTCTTTATCGGTCAAGGTTTTATCGAAAGATTGGAAGGTGAGATTGTATGCCAGACTCTTCTTTCCACTGCCGATCTGCGCGCCCTTGAAGACATCGAACAGGACAACATCGCTTAACAGTTCCCCGCCCGCCTTGCGAATGACCATTTCGACATCTGTAGAGGATATTTCTTCAGGCACGATCATTGCCAAATCTTCCAATACCGGAGGATAGGCAGAGACCGACCTGCTGCGGAAAGAAGAAGGCAGAGATTTCGACAGCAATTCCAGATTGACATCAGCAATCAAAACCGCGTTTTCCAGGAACGTATATTTCTCCGCAACACCTGGATGGATCTCACCCAGAATGCCCAATTCCAGATCGTTCCAGCGCAGCACGGCGCATTTTCCAGGGTGGAACAGAGCATGTCCGGCAGGGGCGAAAATTGCGTTCTGAATGTGCAGCGCTTCTAACAGAGCTTCCACATACCCTTTGAGATCATAAAAATCCAGCTTCCGCGAATCTTTCCTATCCCAGCTTTTCTTCGGCTCCAGTCCGGTCAACCCCAGACAAAGATGGTACTCTTCCTTGGGTAGTGCTTCGTTTTTGTTGGACAGGAAGATTGGTCCGACTTCAAAAAGACCCAGCCGGTCAGCATGGCGGACATTCTTTTCAAGGTTAACCAGCATCTGCGGAATCAGAGAAGAACGCATGACGCGCTTATCCTGCGAGATGGGATTCAATAATTCAACATATTCTTTTTCAGCCAGTGCTGTCTGATCGAGCAGCATGCGCGCTTCGTCTTCGGGTGAGGTCAGACGGTAATTGATGGTTTCTTGCAATCCGACGCTGACCAGCACGTGCTTGACCTGTTTTTCAAAATTATCCTGTCCGTTCGTATGCTGGGGTGGTAATTCATCAGCCAGGCGGCTGGCAGGGATGCGATCATACCCATAGAGGCGCGTGATCTCTTCCATAAGGTCGGCTTTCCCAACGATCCCTTCTCCGATATCCATACGATGAGGAGGACAATGAACGGTGATATGATCGCCCTCAATGCTGCATTCGAATTCCAGACTGGTAAGCAGGCTGGCTATTTCCTGAGGGGATAAGGAAATGCCAATCAGGTGTTGCAGATCTTGCGGAGTGATCTCAATGGTTGGATCGATATGCGGTTTTGGATACGCATCTACCAGCCCGCTGGCAATCTGCCCACCGCTCCATTCCGCGATGCGGCTCAGGCATAGTTCAACTCCCAATTTTGCCAGCGCCGGGTGAATGTTGCGCGAGAAACGGTACCCTGCTTCGCTCTGCAATTTTTGAGCGCTCACTGTGCGCCGGGTGTGGATGAAATTCCAACTGGCGCCTTCCAGCAGAATGGTGCGTGTTGCATCGGTGATCTCACTTTCGAGACCGCCCATCACGCCTGCCAGGGCAAGCGGACCGGCAGTATCCGTGACCAGGATGGTGAAATCGTCCAGCGTCCGTTCCACGTTGTCGAGGGTGGTCAGCCGTTCCCCTTGCTTTGCGGCGCGGGTGATGATGGTGGGGGTGTGCCCATTCGCTCGTTTTTTTAGAATATCGTAATCGAAGGCGTGCAGGGGTTCGCCCACTTCGAGCATGACGTAGTTGGTGGCATCCACGGTGCTGTTGATGGGGCGCATGCCCGCCAGCCGCAATCTTCTCTGCACCCAGTATGGGCTGGGTTGGGCGGTGGCGTTGCGCACCATGCCGAAGACGAAGCGCGGATTCAACTCAGGATCGCTGATCTCGATCTTCACTTCACCCTCGATCTTGGCTCCGTCTCCTTGCAGTTTGGGCTGCGGATGGCGCAGGAGTTTATGGGTTGCTGCTGCGATCTCGCGCGCTGCTCCCAGCATGCAGGCATCACGCACCATGTTGGGCAGAATAGATACCTCGATCACCGCATCGCCCATATACTCAACCAATGGCATGCCCATCGGAGCATCGTCATCCAGAATGATCACCCCTTCATGTTCATCGGAGATGCCCAGTTCTTTTTCGGAACAGATCATGGATGACGATTCCACCCCCCGAATCTTCATGCGTTTCAAAGTGGTGAGCACTTTTCCGGGTTGGTGACCATCATACAAAGTTGAACCTTCTTTGGCATAGGCTACTTTAAGGGGTCTGCTGAGTGGTCCCTTGCCCTTATGATCAAATAAATTGGGCGCTCCGGTGAGCACAATTTGCTCCCCCTGCCCATCATTGAGCTTGCAGAGCACCAAGCGATCGGCATTGGGGTGGGGCATGACCTCGCTTACCTCAGCAACCACTATCTTGTCTTTCTCCCATGTCAGCCCGCTGTACACATGTTCCAGGTGTTCTTGTTGAGGTATTGGGAGTCCGACCAGTTGGATGTTCTCCACTTCTAACCCGATCATGGTCATGGTGCGGGCTAACTCTTCCAACGAACAATCAATGTCAACGAATTCTTTCAACCACGATAAAACCAGCTTCATTTTCTCATCCTCTTTAGAATTGTCTCAAAAAGCGAATGTCATTTGCCCAGAAATTGCGGATATTGTCCATGCCGTGACGCAACATAGAAATGCGTTCGGTGCCCAGACCGGCTGCAAAACCTGAGAATTCTTGCGGGTTGTACCCGCCATTCTTCAATACCACCGGGTGCACCATGCCGCAGCCGAGAATTTCCAGCCAGCCGGTTCCCGAGCAAACCCCGCAACCTTTGCCATTGCAGGCAATGCACTTCATATCCATTTCCGCGCTGGGCTCGGTGAACGGGAAATAGGATGGGCGCAGGCGCGTCTCCACCCCACTACCGAACATGCGCTTGATGAATTCTTCCAGCGTTCCGCGCAGATTGCCAAAGGTGATGTTCCTGCCGACCGCCAGCATTTCGATCTGGTTGAACTGGATCTCATGGCTGGCATCCATCTGCTCATAGCGATAGACCATCCCGGGCAGAATGATGCGCACCGGATCGGGTGCATATTCGCGCATGGCATGGATCTGCCCCGGCGAGGTGTGCGTGCGCAAGATCACCCCTTCCTTTTTGGTATAGAATGTGTCCCATAGATCGCGGGCAGGATGATGAGCGGGAATGTTAAGCAACTCGAAGTTATATTCATCCGATTCCACCTCGCGCGAGCGATAGACCTGGAAACCCATTTCCGCGAGTATACGGTAGATCTCCTGCAAAGTTTGTGTGGCAATGTGCAACCGCCCGCGTTCCGGCGGTCGCCCGGGGAGCGTCACATCCAGTTTTTGAGCCAGGAGATTGTTCGCCAGGGCAGCCTGCTGGATGCGTTCGCGCGCCGTTTCAAACTGCTTCTCGAGTTCTGTTTTTACGACATTTGCTGTTTGCCCCAACGCTGGTCTCACTTCGGTTGGCATAGAAGGAATCTCTTTGAAAACCCGCATAACCTCTGAAGAGCGACCCAGGAAGGTGGATTTCCAGTGCTCCAGGCTATCCGCGTCTTTAATTTGTTGTAGTGATTCCAGCGCTTTTTGTTGTATTTGTTGCAGTATGACGACCAGATCCTTTTGTTCTTCCATAATCACAATGACTCCATGTTAAAAAATAAACCCCGCCCAAAGGGGCGGGGGAATCCGCGGTACCACCCTGTTTGGCTGAAATTCAGCCCACTCTTTCACCAACCTTCTGTTGCTGATTGGCTATGCCTGTATCGCTGCACCTGCGGTTTGGACTACTGCATATCTTTCACCCAAACTGCTCAGGAGAGAACTTCATTCTCTTATTGCCCGATCGGGGTTTCAGTCTGTGCCCCGGTCTCCCTGTCGGTTCTGCAAGAACTACTTTTCTCCGTCACCGCATTGTATGAATTTTGAATATTATCTATGGATTGGTGAAAAAGTCAAGCAAACAAAAAAGGGCTACCTGGGTAGTAGCCCTTCCGCCTGTTTGAAGAACAAACGTGGTACTAATCACAGACCATCGTGCCGACGTTTTCTCCCTGAATGGCTTTGAGCAGCGCTTCGTCATCCCAAAGGTTCAGCACCAGGATGGGCAATTTGTTTTCCATGCACAGGGTCAAAGCAGTGCTGTCCATCACTTCAAGCCGCAGGTTCAGAGCCTCGATGTAACTCAAGCGTTCAAACTTTTTCGCTCCATGGTTTTGTTGAGGATCGCTGTCGTACACGCCATCAACCTTGGTGGCTTTTATGAGCACATCTGCGCCGATTTCAGCAGCCCGCAAGGCAGCAGCGGTATCGGTCGAGAAAAATGGATTGCCTGTTCCTCCGCCAAAGACCACCACCCGGTCTTTTTCCAAATGGCGGATGGCGCGCCGGCGGATATAGGGTTCGGCTACCGCGCGCATTTCGATGGCTGATTGCACACGGGTGGGAACGCCAATGCGCTCGAGGGCATCCATTAATGCCAGAGCGTTCATGACGGTAGCCAGCATGCCCATGTAATCTGCGGTAGCTCTGTCCATGCCCCATTTAAGCCCTTCGCGCCCGCGCCACAGGTTGCCGGCACCGATTACCATGCTGACATCCACCCCCATGGCATGGATATCGCTGACGCGTTTGGCAATATTGGCTGCACGCTTGGGATCTATCCCATTCCCGTCATCTTCTGCCAGCGCTTCACCACTCAGCTTGATTACCACACGATGATATTTTACGTCTGCCATTTCACTCCTTGCTAAAAAAAAGCCAACCGTGCGGTTGGCTTTTTAATTTAATTCCCTTCCTCTTCGTTTTGGCTGGTTTCACCCAGTGTATAACGGGCAAAGCGGCGGATGATGATGTTTTCCCCGGTTTTCGCAACGGTCTGATTTAGGAGGTCTTGGATCACCAGTGAATCATCTCGAATATATTGCTGCCGTAGCAGAACGTTTTCGTCTTTATATTTTTTCAATGACCCTTCCACAATCTTTGCAATTATTGTATCAGGTTTTCCTTCTTGTTTTGCCTTTTCAGTCGCTCTTGTTTCGAGATCTTTGATCGTTTCTTCAGGAATATCCGCATCGCTGACATACAGAGGGGATGCGCCGGCAATTTGCAGGGCAATTTCGTGAGCAAAAGTGCGGAAGTCTTCAGAGCGTGCGACGAAATCGGTTTCACAGTTCACTTCAACCATAACGCCCACTCTTCCGCCACCGTGAGAATAGAGTTCCACCATGCCTTCTGATGCTACACGATCTGCTCGTTTGCTGGCAGTGGCTAACCCTTTTTCACGCAGAATGACTTTGGCTTTCTCAAAATCGCCATTGGTATCTACCAGAGCTTTGCGACAATCCAAGATACCAGCGCCGCTTTCTTCGCGGAGTTGTTTGATCATTTCAGTGGTAATTTCCATCGTATAAATCCTTTTCTTCAGACCTAATTCTTTTCTTCCTCTTCATCTCCATCATCGTCGAGATACTCATCATCCGGATTGTCGTCTTTATTGACGGTAAGTTTGGCTAGCGTCGATGCACCCAGCAGCTCTTCATCCGAAATTTCTTCTTCCAAAGCAACCTGTCGGCGGACTGCTTCGGCGCTTGGAGCACCTTCAATGACAGAGGCTTCTTCGAGTTCAACTTCTTCTTTGCGCATGTCTTGACCTTCTAGCACTGCATCCGCGATCTTGCCGACAAGTAGTTTAATGGCGCGGATGGCATCATCGTTGGCGGGAATGAGGTAATCAACGCCGTTGGGATCGCAGTTGGTATCTACCAGGGATATCACCGGAATGCCCTTAAGATTCGCCTCATGCACAGCGGTGCTTTCGCGCATCACATCCACTACAAACAGCATATCAGGCAGGTTCTTCAGGCGGCGAATACCGCTCAGATTTTTCAAAAGCCGTTTGATGCGGCGGTCGATCATCAGGATCTCTTTTTTAACCAATTTGTCGAATTGACCGGATTGGCGCTTGTTTTCAAGGTTGTCCAGTTCAAGGATGCGCTGGTAAATGGTCATCCAGTTGGTCAAGGTTCCAGGCAGCCAGCGTTGGACCACATAGGGCATGCCGCAGCGTTCGGCTTCTTCCTGAATGGTTTCCTGCGCCTGGCGTTTCGTTCCGACAAAAAGGACCGTACCGCCTGCCGCAACTGTGTCGCGGATGACATCATAAGCCTCGTCCAGATATTTAACGGTTTGCTGCAGATCGATGATGTGAATCCCATTGCGTTCGGTGAAGATGTATGGCTTCATCAAGGGATGCCATTTGTTGGTCCGATGCCCAAAGTGAACACCACTTTCCAGCAGACTTTTCATAGAAATGTTTGCACTCATTGAGTAACTCCTTTGCGTTTATCCTCCGCTCCATTTTATAGACCACTGATTTCTCTCAGCACGCAAAGTCTATCGAAGAGCGTGTGTATTTTTTGCCACCTTTTCGGTGACCGCAAAAGTATACCATAGTTTTCGATTATCCATCATTCGCGCTTCACGCTTTATAATTAGGGATCGATTGAGGAAGGAATGGAGCATGCATTTCTTAGTAACCAATGACGATGGCGTGACGGCACCCGGGCTTCTGGCTCTTGCTCAGGAAATTCGGAAACTTGGAAAAGTGACTGTTCTGGCACCCGATAAGAATTGGTCGGCATCAGGGCACGTGAAAACAATGAACCGCCCTTTACGGGTGAAGGAAACTTTGCTCGATGATGGCACCCAGGCACTTGCATCGGATGGAGCGCCATCCGATTGTGTCGCATTGATCATTTTGGGTTTGTTGGGTGAAAAGGTCGACTTTGTTGTGTCAGGAATCAACCCCAATGCCAACCTTGGATATGATGTTACCTATTCGGGCACGGTTACCGCGGCCATAGAAGGCACCATTAGCAATATTCCCAGCATCGCTGTTTCTTTGGATGCGGCGGAATACCACGGCGGTCCTCTGGATTATCGGGCTGCGGCACAGGTGGCAGGCGTGGTAGCCGGGCGCGTGCTCGAAAACAAGCTGCCCAATAATGTGTTGCTGAACATCAATGTGCCCTATCTTCCATTAGAAGAGATCAAGGGATATCGCATTACCCGACAGGGGTTACGTGTGTATCGCGATGCATTGGTCCGCCGTGAAGATCCGCGGGGGCGTCCTTATTATTGGATCGGCGGGGATGCCCCAACCGGCGTTCCGGAAGAAGGGACTGACATTGGGGCGGTGAGCGCCGGTTACGTATCCATCACGCCGATCTCATTGGATCTGACCGCGTATGATCGCATGGAGTATTTTCGAGATTGGAACATTGGGAACTGATACTATAGAATCTTGATGGAATGAAAAAGAACTGGATTGTAGTCAGTCTCGTTTTTCTCATCATGTGCCTGGCTGTTACGAGACCGGTTCATGCAGCACCCTTGCTGATTCCTACTGCGTATGAATTGATCGACGCGGTGAATGCGTATCGTGCAGCCAACGGTCTTGCACCCCTGGTCATCGATTCTCTGCTGATGATCTCCGCCCAAACGCACGCGGAATATCTGGCTTCGCAAAGCGGGGCTCTCACCGGGCACGTGGGAGTTGGTGGTACCGACGCCGATGCACGTGCGGCAGCACTGGGTTATCCGCAAGTTCCCGGCTTGGACATTAACGAAAACTGGGCTAACCTGCCCGCTTCTGCAGATCTCGATTTTTTACTTTTCACAGCCTGGGGGGATTCACAGCATACCCATACCATGCTTCATACCAGAGGGCAACACGTGGGAGCCGGCGTGGCGGTTTCGGGGGATAACGTTGTTTATGTGCTGAATGTTGCTGCTTTCTGGGGCGACGCCGGGTTGACCGTCCAACCCACCTCTGGCGCATACCCGGGCATTTCTGGCGGAAATTCGACGGGGGCGTCTATCTCGCAGTATATAGCACCGGTGGAGATGGCTGAACCGGACGAGAGTGGAAAAGTGCTCCATCAGGTATTGCAGGGTCAAACCCTGTGGAGCATTGCCACAACCTATGGTGTGACGATCGATCAGATCTGTCAGTTGAATGGTCTTACCTCTGAAAGCATGATTTATACCGGTCAAAAACTGCTGATCAAAATGGTTCCCACTCCCTCGTTGGTACCTACCATTACGATAGGAATCCACCTTGAAAACCAGTTTCCCGTTGTGACCACAACCGCACCGCTACTTGCTGCACAACCATCTACCAGAGAAAATCGCCAACCCCTCAGCGATCAATGGGTGATCATGGGGATTATCGTGGTTGCCATTATCGGATTCGCGTTAATCTTTTTGGGGCAACGATCGTCACAATAAGATGCCGGAATGTTGGGTATAATGCCTTTTATGAAGAAAAAAGCTCTCCTTCTTGTCTTGTTGTTCATAAGTTGTATGCTTATTCCAATTTCTTTTGTAGAAGCTGATGCAATCAGCGCTTATGATCTGGTGGTTGCGGTGAATACCTACCGCAATCTCAACAGTTTGAATCAACTGGCAACCAATGTCTATTTGATGGCGGCTGCCCAACAACATGCCACGTATCTGGCTAATACCTATGGAACAACCCCTCCTGGTGAGTCGCAAGGGCATGTGGGAGAAGGAGGTAGCGATGCTACCGAACGGGCAAAACAAATTGGTTACACAATCATCACCGGGGTGCAGGTTCGGGAAGCCTGGGCAGGGGTGGATGCCAGCACGTCTCTTGAAACATTGTTGAATTCGACCTGGGGTGATTCGAATAATGCTGGTGTCATGCTGAATCAGTACGCCTCCCAGATCGGAGCGGGTATGGCGCAGGTGGATAACATTGTCTATTATGTTCTCAATATTTCCGTAGATTATTCGATTGCACCTACCAGTTCAACATTGACAGCCAAAACTACAGAGACCCCGGGTGTGGTGCCGGTGGTTGTTTCTACACCAAAATCTGATGGCTCCATAACCCATGTCGTGGAAAAAGGGCAAGCTTTATGGAGCATTGCGATCACATACGGTGTGACCGTCGATCAGATCCGAATCTTGAACAATTTATCGGATAATGCAGCGATTTATGAAGGGCAAAATTTGATCGTTCGCCCGGCTTTTACTTCTACCCCCACGCTCATCCCCACCAACACACCCTTGCCTCCCACTCGCACTCCCATTCCACCGCAAACCCCCCAGGCGTTGAATTCGCAAACGGGCGATTCCCTGCAAGAAAAAGCGATGACTTCGAACCAAAGAGAGATTCTTGGGATCATCCTGATCGTGATCTGTGGTGGTTGCCTGGTGTATTTGATCTATACGATGTTGCGCAAGAAAGGATGATGCACTCTTTTTTGCGTTTACCTTTTGTCTTTTAACCCGTTTTCGATTTTTTTCAATCTTTGCGCGAGATTCGATAATTGCTGGGCGATCACATCCGGAAGCTGGTTGTGCGAAAGGTCAGGAATGTGCATTTCAACGTGCTCTTTCTGAACGATGCGCCCTGGCACACCTACCACAACGGAATCGGGGGGAACATCTTTCACTACCACCGCATTCGCTCCGATGCGGCTGCAGTTGCCGACGGTGATGGCACCCAGCACCTGAGCGCCCGCCCCGATGACCACATCGTCGCCGATGGTCGGGTGTCGTTTCCCTTTCTGCAGGCTGACCCCACCCAGTGTAACATTGTGGTACATGGTCACATTTTTTCCGACTATGGAAGTTTCGCCAATCACCAGGCTCATGCCGTGGTCGATAAAGAGCCCACTCCCAATCTGCGCGGCGGGATGAATCTCGATGCCGGTGAAAAAACGGCTCAATTGGGATGCCCAGCGCGCCAGCAATTTCAGATTTCGCTTCCATAACCAATGAGCGATGCGGTGATTCCAAATAGCATGTACCCCGGCATAGCACAGAGCCACTTCCACCCAGTTGCGCGCTGCCGGGTCCCGCTCCAAAGCCACGCGGATGTCATTTTTCATTTCTGAGAAGATACCTGCCATCAGTCACCATCCTGTGAGTAGGGGTTGACGCCAAGGCGATGCTCATCAAACAATGGCACAATACCCACGCTCAACTCGTCCTGCTTCTCAGAACGGCGGGCAACCTGCAAGCTTGCAGAAATAGCTGCCCCTGGAGTCGTCTTGAAACCGCTGCGGTCTTTTCCATTGTGAGATGGATAGAAATGCTCCAAATTCGCTGCAATCCTGGTAGAATGTGAAGGGCTGATTTTGTTAAGCCATGCCAGCGGGATGTTTCCCATTAATGTGGTAATAGTATTGATAATTTGCATGCTCCCGTCATTTCGATAAATGGTCATTAAAAGAAAAAAGCCATCGATCTATAAGGTGAAAACGGGGCTCCTGCCACTACGACCGGATGGCTTCCATGAGTGCCTTTGTCGCAGAGCAGTCCTATGGTGAGCCCCGCATTTTACACAAGCAAGTATGATGCATCGACGTTCCTTCCAATTTACATTAGATTTATCATAAAAATAGTATTCTGTTTCATAACTCTTGTCAAGCAGTAAACAACTGGAAACTTAATTTTTTATAAAGCGTATATAAATAGAATCAAACGGAGGAGACCATGCGCAATCGAATTTTCTGGGGTGCTGTTCTGATCATATTAGGAGTTATTTTTCTCTTTTCATATAAATTCGGGTTTTCTATATGGAGCTTGATATGGCCATTCGCTTTGATAGTAACGGGCAGTTGGATTTTGTTGATTCCAGTACTTTCCCAGGGCATGGAAGTAGTCAAAGATGAGTTGGAAGTCCCATTGACAGAAGTCGATCAGGTGAGCATCAAAATGGAACATGGAGCAGGAACGATTACCCTCGCCGCTGCAGATCTCCCTTCAGCCATACTAAAGGGAAACTTCATCGGTGGCGTGAATGCGAAGGTTTCTTCTGCCGATAGAAGAAGCACGATCAAACTGGAAAGCAAGGTGGCGTTCATGAATCTTTTACCGCGCTTTCAAAAAGAGCAGAGGTTGATGTGGGACCTTGTGGTAAATCAAACGCTCCCGCTCAAGATAAAAATGGAAACCGGCGCAAGCGACAATCATTTGGATCTGAGAAATGCACAACTGAAAGAATTGCGCTTGGAAACGGGCGCTTCTTCAACCGAGATCTTTCTGCCAGAAAAAGCAGGTGAAACAAAAGTTCACATAGAGTCAGGAGCCTCGAGTATCAAGATCCACGTCCCTCAAAATGTTGCCGCGACAATCAAAGTCGGAGGTTTGATAGGGAAGACCATTGATACGGCACGGTTCCACCGGAATGGTGACATCTACCAATCAGTAGAGTATCCCAATGCCGCGAACCGCGTCGATATTGAAATCGAGTCCGGTGTTGGTTCAATTGAAATACAATAAGATTTTTGGAGGTAGCAATGAAAGATAGATTGTATCGCAGTTCGCAAAACAAAATCATCGGGGGTGTATGCGGTGGTTTGGCAGAGTATTTCCAGATAGACCCCATTTTTGTACGCATCTTTCTTATTTTATGGTTGATCGTCGGCGAATGGGGAGTGTTTGTGTATCTTTTGCTGTGGCTGATCATTCCACCGCAGCAGTACGAAGGCGCTGGTTTCCAGCTCAATGATTTGGGTGCGCGTTTTCGTCTTATTGGAGATGATCTGCGTGACCTGTTCCAGAATCCGTCTGCGCAGTTGCTCACTTTCGGTGGCATTGCCTTGATTGGAGTGGGGCTTTCGACGCTGGCACGGGCGCTGGGTTGGGATTGGGGTCAATATTGGAATTCTACCCTGGTGTGGGCAGGGTTGCTAATTGCAGGTGGTATTTTTGTGCTTGTAAAAACATATGGGAAGAAAAAATAAAAAGAAGACCTTCCCAACCGATTGAGGGGGGCAACCGGCTGGAAAGGCACCTTCATGATAACATGATACAACTTACCGTGCAAGCATTCTGGCGATTATTAAGATACTCTGGGAACTTTTTGGAAGGCACGGCGTTTAAAAGACATACCTTAATGGAGGCAGAATGAAAAAACATTATTTAATTGCAGGTTTATCAGCGCTGATGGTGGTTCTTTTGGCAGCTTGCAGTGGAACACCTTCAGCCTCAGCCGCTAACACGCCGGTTCAGAAAAGCATCACGGTAACCGGAACAGGCGTTGTGAAGGTTGTCCCGGATGTCGCTTATATCAACGTTGGTATCACGACACAAAATGATAATGTAACGGATGCCATAACCGAGAATTCAAACCAGGCACAGACAATAAAAGATGAATTGGTCGCCCTCGGCATCGCGGAAGAAGATATTCAAACAAGCAGTTTCAGCGTTTATCCGCAGTCCAATTATGACTACAATGGGAACATTACCGGCACCACCTTTGTGGTCAACAACAGTGTCTACGTCACCGTTCGCGATCTGAGCAGCATGGGTGACCTGCTTGGGAAAATAACGGAATCGGGAGCAAATTCTATTTATGGAATCAGCTTTGACGTGCAGGATAAAAGCGCTGCTTTGACCCAGTCGCGCGAACTGGCGATCGAACTTGCCCGCCAGCAGGCTGAAGAAGTGGCTGAATCATCTGGCTTAAAATTGGGCGAGGTGTTGACCATTTCAATGTATTCCAGCGATGTCCCTTATCTCGTTACCGATTCTTACAGCATGGGCATGGGGGGCGGTGGATATTCCCAATCAGCGGTCACGGTCCCGATCTCAGCAGGTAATTATGTGATCACTTCAAGCGCGACCATCCAGTACGCGATCGACTGATACAAAAGAACTGCTTTTTTGAACTGCATCTCCAGGGTTGGACACAACCAACACGAAGAGGTGCAGTTCATTTTTAAGCAGCTTTTTTATATCCAAAAGAACCTGATGATGAAATAAGCAGCCGCTGCTCCCAGCAGCCAGGTATCCACGCGATCCAGAATTCCCCCGTGCCCCGGAATGATCTTCCCAGAATCTTTTTTATTGAATGATCGTTTCAATAAACTTGCCAACAAATCGCCCAAAGGGCTGATGATGCCCAGTATCAAACCAAGCATCATGGAACGACCAACGGTGATGTTGGCAGCTCCAAAGGTGAAGATCAGAGAAAAAAGCAACGCGTAGAGAACCGTGAAAAGAATTCCCCCAAAATATCCCTCGATGGATTTATGAGGACTTACCCTGGGAGCCATTTTATGCTTGCCAAAATAGGTGCCGATTAAAAACGCACCAATATCTCCACATCCAATGGCAGGAACGGTTAACAAGATCCACATCTTTCCATCCGGTAAGAAGCGCAGTGAAATGAGGTAAGAACCGAAGTAAGCAATGAAGATCAAACCAATCCATTCCAATCCCATTGTCGCAAGGCTATTCGCGTCGTCCTTCTCGTAACGGATTAAGCTGATGATGATGCTGGCGATGAATAATAAGGCGAACACTGGTTCAAAATATGTGCCATTAAAAAGATAACGAGCGACCGCACTGATCACGGTAGCTACAATTAAAAAGTATTTGTGGGGGGCAAATTTACTTTCTCGGAAAAAATTCCAATATTCCCAGGCAGCTATCCCCAGGATTGCGGATGCTCCCAAGGTAAAAATCCATCCCCCCGCGATCACCAACCCCACGCCAATTGGCGCGATGATCGCAATACCCAAAATCCGTTTAGCCATTGTATGTTTCTTCTTCCTCTTTTTTTGTTCTTCCCCCGAATCGTCTTGAACGTGTGCCATATTCGAGGATGGCTTTTTGTAAGTGATCTTTGTTGAAATCGGGCCAGTATGTTTCAGTGAACAACCATTCGGAATAGGCAGTTTGCCAGAGGAGAAAATTCGACGTCCGAAGTTCCCCCGATGTCCTGATCACCAGGTCGGGATCAGGCATACCCCTGGTATACAGGTGATCTTTGATGGTCTGCTCATCGATGGCATCTGCTGGAGTACCCTTTTTAACGATCTCTTTTACGGCGTGAATGATCTCATCTCGCCCCCCATAATTTAAAGCGATGGAGAGGATCAGTCGTTCGTTCTTTTGCGTGGTTTGAATTGCGTTCTGCAGTTTCCTTTGCAAAGTCGGGTTCAACTCCTGTATACTCCCAAGATGGCGGATTTGAACACCTTGAGCGTGGAGTTTTGGCACTTCCTTTTCAAGAAGGTCGGCAAAGATCTCCATCAAACCGTTCACTTCATCAGCCGGGCGTTTCCAGTTTTCTGTTGAAAAAGCGAAGATCGTCAGATATCGAACTCCAAAATCCACGCAGGCGGTGATGATGCGACGCAAATTCTCGGCCCCGGCGCGATGCCCCGCCATTCTGGGCAACATGCGGGCTTTTGCCCAGCGACCATTGCCATCCATGATGATGGCAATGTGCCGTGGAACCTTCTCGAATGTCAGCTCTTTTTGTTTTGCCATGCAGGTTGGTTAAACCTCCATGATCTCTTTTTCTTTTCGCTCACCAATCGAATCGACCTCGCTGATCATTTTATCGGTAAGCTTCTGCAGTTCCTCCTCCCCACGTTTCAGATCATCTTCAGAGATCAGCTTTTCTTTTTCAAAGTCGCGCAAGTCTTTGATGATATCTCTACGAACGTTACGGATGGCAATCCGCGAATCTTCGCAACGATTTCCGACCAGTTTGGTCAGTTCTACCCGACGTTGTTCGTTGAGGGGCGGGATGTTTAGGCGGATGATTTTCCCATCATTCAGAGGGGTCAGCCCAAGGTCAGAAGCGAGAATGGCTTTTTCGATGTCTTTGATGGATGTGGCATCGAAAGGTTTGATGAGCAACTGGCGCGGTTCAGGAACACTGATGGTTGCCAACTGCATTAACGGGACGGGTGAGCCGTAATATTCTATGGATAAACGTTCGATCAATGCCGGGCTGGCGCGCCCGGTGCGAATTCCTGAAAGATCTTCTTCTAGCGTCTGAACAGCACTTTTCATTCTTTTTTCTGCATCCTGAATTGCTTCGTTTATCATCGTATCCTCCTTGCATGAACCATGGACGAATTCCTTTAATGTTAAAGGATACCTCAAAAAAAGAAAAGTAAAAATACCATTAAAGGGGCTTGTGGAGAAAATTGCTTGACGGGAAAGAACATTTGTTCTATAATGTGTCTGAGGTTATATGGAAAAAGGAATGCTATGGTTCGATGACCGCAAGGATATTTCCATTGAACAAAAGATCAATGCGGCAGTTTTGTTTTACCAGCAGAAATATGGTGGCAAACCTGATCGTTGCACTGTAAATCCGACCGTTACGGCAGGTGCGATATCGAAAAAGCTGGCAGGTTTGCGCATTGAAGTCAGCCAATATATTCTCCCCAATCACTTTTTACTGGAAGAAGACCGTTAGCGGCGCTTCTTCTTGAACCAGTGCTTTGCTTTGGCTACTGTTAATTTAATGAAGCCGGGATGAAACTTCATCAAGAAATCGCCAGCGGCTTCTTCGAAACTGAAATCTTTGTGATACTCAGCTTTTAAAAAAGCCAAATGTTCAATAATCCAGAAATACAGATCCGCTTCGGTGCGATCGGGGAATTGGTCGAGAATTTTCTGCTGCCTGATGATCTTTACCAGCGGCAAATAGATGTTTTCGTACCAACTGCTAACCGCTTCTTCGTAGCTGATCTCGCGCTGTAAGAATTCGCCGGTAAAGTAACGATGAGCGTCAATGTGTTCCTGCAAGCGCTCGAAGAGACCGGCTATGCTCATTTCAATATTCGCGTCTGGATACGATTTCTTAATGTTGGTTTTTTCGTAAAATTGATTCTGTTCTTCTTTCAGAATCAGTTGGTTGAAATCAAAGGACCTGTCGACTTGGTAGGGAGTCTCGATCTTTACGACGTGCGCGTCGATCCACTTTTGCCCGCGCTGCTTTGCCACAGAAACGCGATGATTGCCATCGATCACAAAATAGAAGTTTCCGACCTGGTATACGTCGACCGGCGGCAATATTTCTTCGCGCAGGTAAGCCCGGTCAATCTTCTCCCAACGCGAACGAGTATGCTTTTGGCGGGGGAGAAAGGCATTGTCGAAATCCGCGTAGCGGTTCACGCTTCCAACGATCGCATCGATCTCTATCTCCTGAACGCCCGCATCGTATTGGCTCTGCACCGAAATACGTTTCAGGATCTCATTGAACGCCAGGAGTTGCGTTTTTTCGAACCGCAGCCAGTTTTCAATGGAACGGATGAATCCGTGAAGATACGCCTCATCAAAATCTGCTTTCGATTGGTGCTTGAATGAATCAAAACTCATCGCTTCCTCTAGTCGTTTGTCGCGGGTTTTTTGTTCATTGAGATCTCATGAACCCTGTAGCCGTACGTGTTCACGACTTGCGTGTTTTCATATTGGCTGATCATGGGTGAGTTTTTGCCGAAATCATATACATGCCCGTGAAAATGGTACAGTGGCTTGAACACTTTTAACACCCACAGAAAAGCTTTGATACCCTGATGAGCGATATCTTGCCCATCATGAATGCCCCAGGGGGGAGCATGGGTGATGAATACATCCAGGTATCTGCCAGAAATTACAAAATTAGCCATCAAAGAAGGGATAAGTCTAAAGACGAACTGCCACATGCCCGCCTGAGAATATTGATAAGGTCCGTTATTGTACATATGGCTGCCCTGCACACCTGCCAGCAAGAAGCCTGAAGGATCCTTAACTGATCGCACATGCAGGTCAATGCAGCCCCAGGGATGGTCGTGAATAACGCCTGTTTCGCTCTCGTAAAAGCTGGCATGGTTGCCGCGCACATAGTAAAGCGGAACATTATATGTGCTGACCAGATTCTCTAAAAAATAATACGGCAGGTCGCCGGAACTGACGATAAAGCGGATTCCTTTGAGTGCTTTTTGCTTGGATGGATCATACAATTGTTCTGAAATCTTATCGCTTACAATCAGAATCTTTTCAGTCATTATTGTGTCCTATCAAGATGTGCCGACGGCTACCGCAAACGCGATTGCATATTGTCTGGAATGGGAAATGCTCAGCGACCATGTTTTCAGTCCCGCTTGTTGGCTTATTTCTTCCGCTTTTGCGTGCAATATCAGCAATGGTTCCCCATCTTTTCCCTGTAAGATCTCAATATCTTGCCAACGGACTTTACCAATGCCGCAACCTAATGCTTTTGCAACCGCTTCTTTGGCTGCGAATCTTCCGGCTGCCGAAATGTGCGAATTTCGGATGAGGGAAAGTTCGCGAACGGTAAATACCCTGGCAAGAAAGCGTTTGCGAATTTCTGGTCTTTGTTCTTCGAACCGTGTTATTTCAATGATGTCGACCCCGCTGCGCAAGATCATTTCTCAACTCCTGCGCTAATGATAATCAATTTTTCCGGATCCAGGTACCTTCTGGAAGCTTCTAAAATTTGAGCGGGCGTGATGCTGGATATCAGGCTGGCATAGTTTTGGAAGTAGTCGAGCCCGAGATGAAAACGCTCTATAGAGAGCAATGCGTTGGCAATACCGGCGTTTGATTCCAGAGACATGGGCAATCTCCCAATCAGATGGGATTTTGAATCTTCAAGCTCGTCCTCTTGGAGAGGTTCTTCAAGGTAATGTCGAATCTCGTCCTTGATCAATGTGATGGTTTTTTCTACATTGACTGGATTTACACCAGCGTTAAATTCCCAGCTTCCGATTTCTGGCAAGGCATTAAGACTGCTGAACGCATAGTATGCCAGACCAGCTTTGTTGCGAACAGACCTGCCGATCCTGCCGTACAAACCAAATTGACCCAAAACGTGATTTCCCAAATAAGCCGCATAGTAATCCGCTGACGCCCTGGAGGGTCCAAAAGTGCCCATTTGTATGTCGCTTTGACTTTTCCCTTCGATCGGGATATGGCTGCGGGTTTCTTCGATGATGGCTTCAAAGCCGGTAGAAACAGGGTTTACGCTTTCTTTCTTTGGAGCCCATTGGTCAAACTGCCCTTTGATCATGCTTTCGATGTCTTGAAGCGGGAGAGCGCCCGAAACGGCGATCACGGCATTGTGAGGATGATACATGCTGTGATGTTTGGTGAGATCGTGGCGCTGTATGTTTGCAATGGTTTCGGCATATCCATCCACGGGAAGAGCGTAGGGATGGCTTTTGAACAGCACTTTATCAAACTCCAGGGCTGCCCTCTCTTGCGTGTCTTGATCACGGATCAACAGTGAAGTGATCAGTTGATTGCGCAAGCGGGTGATGTATTCCTGGGGAAAGATCGGGCTGGTCAGGTTATCGTAGAGCAGCGCAAGCAGCATGGGAAAATCTTTCACCAATGAGCGACCTTGAAACCAAGTGTTCAAAGTTCCGGCACTGAAACTTAAGCTGGCACCCACCGATTCAAGCCTGTCACTGATCTCGCGGAAGGTCATCTTTTCATTTCCGCGCATCAGCATGGAAGCGGTGAAATGAGCGGTTCCAAGTTTCCCCGCTTGGTCCCAGGCTGATCCCGTCGCAAGCATGCCGATGACGGTAAGCGATTTGCTGTGCATGTTGCTGTATGCGAGGACGGTGATACCGTTGCCTAGTTGGAAGCGCCGAATGGTGCTTGCATTGGGAAAGTGGTTTTGGAAGTTGGTATTATTGGATTGCATCATGATCTTCTTCTTGTGTTGGGAAATAAATGCCAATGGTCCTGTTATGGAAGGCGAAATGTTTCTGTGCAAAGGTTTGAATATCCGTATCGGTTATCGAGCGCAAATTCTGAATATAGTTCTCATACCAGTCATAACTGGCAAAGATACTGCTGTAGCCCATCCAAAAAGCCTGATTGGTGATGTTTTCACTGCCGTATGCAAACATGGCTTCAGCTTGTTGGATGGCGCGGTCAATATCTTGCCGGGTTATTTTTTCCTGTTTGATTTTTTCGATTTCTTTATCAAATGCCTGCAAAGCCTTGTGCGGATCAGCGGTTGGGTTCAAAGTAAGGATGAAGGTGTGTAAAAAAGGATCGATGGTTGCCTGCACATCACCGCTCACACTGACCACAATATCCTTCTCAACCAATGCCTGATACAAACGGCTGGTTCGGTTGGAAATTCCGCCACCCCCAAACATGACCAGAGGAGAAGGACCCGCCAGCAGACTGTCAAGCACGGAGAGGGTGAAAAAATCACGGTGGTTGGCTTGCGAGGCGTGGTAGGCGATCTGGATGTAGAGCGCATCACCGGGTCCTTTGATCTCAAGATAATTCTCATTTGTCTGGTCAGGTTCCACGGGGATGTTTTCTTCGCTGATCGACCGTGGGGGAATGCTTGAAAAATATCGTTCGATCTTAGCGGTCACTTCGGTTATGTTGAAATCCCCCGCGATGCACAAAATGGCATTGTCGGGATTGTAGTGGTCTTGATAATATCTGAATAATTGATCGCGGGTCATGTGCTGCAGGTCTTCAAGCGTGCCGATCACATCGTGGCTATAAGGATGGAACTGAAATGCTTTCGACTGAATGGCTGAGTTGAGACGAAAGAGCGGATCATTTTCATTTCCTTCCAACTCTGAGATAACCACAGTTCTTTCTGCATTGATCTCGTCTTCATCGAAAACGCTATGCTGCATGCGGTCTGCTTCGAGATCGAGCGCCAAATCAATCTGGTTAGCGGGGAGGGTTTCATAATACGTTGTCCAGTCCAGGTGGGTCATGGCATTCCATATCCCCCCCACGCGCGAAATGACCTGGTCTAGTTTTTCTCCGGGAAATTTCTCTGTCCCCTTGAATTGCAGATGTTCCACCCAGTGCGAAATGCCGCGTATGCCAGCTTTTTCATTGCGCGATCCAACCCTGTACCATGTCCATTGGCTGACGATGGGTACGGTATGAATCTCCTTGAGCAGCACCTGCAACCCATTGGAAAGTTGAAAAGAACTGATATCATTTTGCATGAACGATTACCTCAATTTTGTTCCAGTAGTATAAAATAAAAAGATTAACGCACTCATTTTATGAGTCAATGTTAATACAAATTATACTGAGGTGCGTATGAATCAGAAGACCGTTGCTGTGATTGGGGCAGGACCAGCCGGCTTGTTCGCGGCGAAAACGTTGGCTGAGAAAGATGTGAAAGTGGCTTTGTTCAATCGCGATGTACGCCCTGGGGGGTTGGCGGAATATGGCATCTATCCGGAGAAAACTTCACTCAAAAAGGGACTGCGCCGACAATTTATGAGTTTTCTCAGCCATAAAAATATCACCTATTTTGGCAATATGGAGATCGGCGAGAATAAGGATCTTTCTCTTGCCCAACTTCGCGCAATGGGTTTTCAGGGAATATTAATAGCGGCTGGAGCACAAAAGCTCAGGGAATTGAAGGTGGAGGGAGAATTCTTACCGCGGGTATATCATGCGTGGGAGATCGTGTCAAAATATAATGATCTGCCGCCATATTCGCAGATCGATTATCCTATCGGCAAAAAGGTGTTGATCGTGGGGGTGGGAAATGTCATGGCAGACGTTGCGCGTTACTTACTGCAAAAGGGTGATGTGGAGGAAATTCTGGTGATAGCTCGCAGAGGGCCTGCTGAAATCAAGTTTCACGAAACAGAGTTCGCTCATATTGCTCAAAACCTGGACCGTGCCGATTTTGAAGCGGAGATGGAACGTGTGACACCCCTCATGTTGAAACTGGGTCAGGATCCCAATGCGACTTGGGCTTTTATCGAAAAAGCTTGCGAAAACTGTGATGAAAAAACGTCTTCCGCCAATTTACGTCTGCGTTTTCTCAAATCACCTGTTCAATTCCTGGGGAATGAAAACGAAGGCTTGCAGGGGGTGAAATGCGTGGAAAACACACTGGTTGAAGAAAACCATGTCATGAAAACGGTGCCCACCTCTCTGCATGCGCTCTTTGATGTCGATACCGCCATTCTGGCGGTGGGTTCTAGTGTGGATGATGAAATGGGACTGCCTGTATCCGATGATCTGTTCACGGTGAGTCCTTATCCTGATTACCCGCAGGATGGAATTTCATACGAGGTGATGGATCCTGTTCTTGAAAAGAACATATCCGGCATCTTTCTGGCTGGCTGGTCTCGACTCGCCAGTTATGGGTTGGTGGGTATTAGCGGAAAAGATGGGATGAAGAGCGCGCACGCTGCATATGAATTTCTGCAAGAGCAAGATATAGACTGTCCTGATTGGCAGGCTCTGGAATCTAAAATTCTTGATTCGAAGAAGACGATTGTGAATAAGAATATGGTTGACCAATTGTATGCGCTAGAAGCGGAGATTGCGCAAAAGAAAGGATTGGCTGATTATAAATTTGCTGCCAATCAAGAAATGCTAGCGGCGGTTGGGCTTGTCTGATTGGGGAAGGCGAGGGAATAATTGGATTTTGGGGAAGGGGATCATCAAAATAAATCCCAGTGCGATCGTATATTCGCCGATCTCGATTCCCAAGACCTGCCACTCTCCCAGATAAGGGAGTGATTCAGGATAGGGATGGCTGCCGAAACCGAAAAAATCAGCCACGGCTGAAAAGACGGCGATCACCAGTCCGGTGCTGATGAACCGCACACCGATCTCGGCGGCGATGCTCGGACGTTCTCCGCGCCAGAGCCAGTGCATGCAGAGATAGCCTCCCAGGCAGAGAATCCCTAACCCGACCACACTAACCGAGATCTGTATGAAGCCGGTGACGGGACTGCGATCCATGTGGAAAAGATCAGGGCGAATGCCCAGAAGAAAAATAAGGAATCCAACGAAAGTGAGAACAAGAAAATTGCGGAGACGTTTTATAAAGCTTTCGTCAGAGACCTGGTATGGTTTTTCAACTAAGGCAGGTTCGTTTTGCGGCATATTCGATCTAAAGCAGGTTAATTATAACCGTAATTGAAAGAGCGCGTGGCAAACGCGCTCCTCGTCTTGAGATGCCAAAACAAGGTGAAACTATTCCCCTTCAGGGGTGGCATCGGAGCCTTCAGCATCTTCAGAATTTGTCTTTTCATCATCGCCACCGGAAACATGGATATCGCTGCCTTCCAACTCCTGTTTGAGCAATTTCATATCCATATCCGCATAGGCGGCAGATTCAACACGCCGCAGACTTAACCCGATGCGGTGTGATTCCGGTTCGATTTTGATGATACGCAAGGTCACTTTTTCTCCATCATGCAAAACTTCTTTTGGATGGGAGATATGGCTGTCGCTGATCTCGGAGATGTGAACCAGCCCTTCGATGTCTCCCTGAATCTTTGCAAAAGCGCCGAACTTGGTCAGGTTGGTGATGGTGGCTTCAACCAGCATGCCCACCTTGAGATTCTCGACATTTTTCAACCAGGGGTCATCCTCAAGCTGTCGGATGGAAAGCCCGATTCGCTTTTTATCTTCATCGATATTGATAACCTTGACCTTGACGGTTTGACCAACCTTGAATTTCTCGGACGGATCGCTGATTTCATCCCAGGAGAGTTCCGAGACGTGTACCAGACCATCGGCTCCATTGACGTTCACAAAAATGCCGAAGCTAGCCACACTGGTGACTTTGCCGGTCAGCACGCTGCCGATCTCAAGGTCGCTGATGACCTTTTCGCGGATCGTATCGCGGGTTTCACCGCATGCCAGCCGTTCTGAGAGAATGAGGCGGTGTCGCTCTCGATCCACTTCGATGACGCTGACTTCGATATCTGAACCGATCATTTTCCCGTACCGTTCTTCGGGAGTGTTGCCGGCGGCTTCCTTCAATCTCTCATAGCTCAGTTGCGATGAGGGGATGAAACCGCGCAGTTTTTCAAAAGCAACCAGCAAGCCGCCTTTGTTGTAACCGGCGACTTTGCCTTTATAGGTCTTTTTGTTCTTGAAAACTTCTTCCGCTTTGTCCCAACTCGATTCTTCCACAGCGCGCACGTATGAAAGCAGCAAATTGCCGTTGGAGTCTTCAACTGTGATGACATATACCGGTATTTCTTGCCCAACTTCCAGACTGGCGAATTCTTCGGGTGGGATCAGTTCGAATTCTTTTCCGCTGATGAGACCTTCAGATTTTGCTCCGACACTGACCAGGATCTGACCGGGTGAAATACTTGCAATAGTTCCCGTGCGGATCTCTCCAGTTTTAGGCAATTCGATGCCGAGCCCCTCCCTTTCCAGCAACGAAGCCATATTCAGGTTCTTATCGTCGCTGTTTTTTGAATTGTCTACCCCACTTGGGGTCTTTGCATCGTTTTGTGCCATAATATTATCAATCACTCCGTCCATGCGATAATGAATAGCTCGATTATAAAGTGTATTGGTTTGGTTGGCAACCCCTCTGCGCTGCGATGAGCGTTTGAAAGGTTATCTGCGCCTGCGGCGCTTCTTTTTTTTCTCATCACTCTGGCTGCCAGCCGGTTTCTGTTCTGCATTGGATTGAGAAGCCGGGGGGCGTTGTACCGGCTGCAGGCGAAAAATCTGGCTCATCACACCCAGGCGGATATTGGCGAGCAAGTCGCCGAACATGTCTGTGGAGCGGCTCTTGTACTGAACGAGTGGATCACGCTGAGCATACGATTCCAAACCGATCGAAACGCGCAAGGCTTCCATCTGTGTCAGGTGCTCGATCCATAGAGAATTGATGTTGGTCAAGAGAACATGGCGGTGCAACATATTCTGGATCTCACTGCCGAGTGCTGTTTTCATTTTTTCCCGCAGTTCATCGGGCAGTTCCTGAACAGGTTTTTGCAAGAGGCTTTCTTGATCCTGTGAGGGAAGAATCGAGACGACTTTCTCGCGCAGAGCCGGATTCAATTGCTGGATAGTTGCGTTGGATTGTGTCATGCGGTTGAGCTCATAGGCGCCAAATATTTTTTGAAGAGTCAGGCTGGTTGCCTGCAGATGCATAAGAATATCCTGAATGACCGCTTCTGGCTTCTTCCCATCGAATAAACCCGCAGCATAGAAAACAACATTGAGCAGGGTTACATTTTTGATCACGCGCTGGTGATTTTGCGGATTGATGGCAACGCGTTTTCCGGCGGTGATGTTAAAGAGCGCGGTTGAGATCTGCTTTTCGGATAATTCCTGGGCATCAAGCCTTCTGGCTGCTTCCTGGATATTCCTTCCGAGTTCAGATTGTTCTGCCTGCAATGCGTTTCTTTTTTCAGAGAAGCGCTTCTTGATCTCATCGCGGTAAAAGTCTTTTACCGCATCCCAATCCCCCACGTCTACTTTGAGCGCATCCAGGTTAATGATATCTCCCAACCGTTTATTGATCGTAAAACCTGTGCGGTTGAGATAAATACTGAACAAGCTGGCTTTTACCTGCTGCTTTAGAGACTTGATCATCTCACGGTCACCATCGAGCAATTGGTGGATCTCATTTTGTGCAAGCTGAAGGCGGGTGTGCGTGTAACTCTGGAGCTGTGAGCGAATGTCCCGTTCATCCACCCCTTGTGGTGAATCAGTGGCGATGCCATCTAAGAATGTATCCAAATTCTCGAACCGTTCGGCTAACTGACTCTCAAAGTTCTCAGAAGTATGCTCGATGAGATCGGAGATACTACCTGCTACGAATGTTTCTTCAGCCTGGATGACATTGGCAGCGAAATCTTTCAGTACGGCGCTTTTTCCTTCGCTGTCATGCATCTTCTGCATTTCAGGCAGCAAATGTTGTGCGATAAGATGATAGGAATAGGACGGAATGTGAACCCCCAGTTCCTGATTGAGCATAGGGGGTTGGATCTCATCGAGAAATGCCAATAATTTCCAGGGCGATTGGGATTCCTCCAGGCTGATAGGAACCCTTCTTTCCAGTTCGCTTTGCACCATGCCCCATATATCTTCCGAAAGATCAGCTTTTGTGATGGCTTTGTCGCGTTCTCCGTAGATACGTGTGCGTTGATCGTTCAGAACATCGTCATACTCCAACAGATGTTTGCGGATGTCGAAGTTATAACCCTCCACTCGTTCCTGGGCTTGTTCGACCATTTTTCCGATCAATCGGTTCTCGATGGGAACGGATTTATCGAACTTGAAGAAATTCATCAAATTCTCAACGCGCTCACCACCAAACAGGCGCATCAGGTCGTCTTCCAGTGATAGGTAAAAACGGGAAGAACCAGGATCGCCCTGGCGAGCCGCCCGCCCGCGCAATTGGTTATCGATGCGGCGGGCTTCGTGCCGTTCGGAGCCGATTACGTGCAAACCGCCGATCTCGCGCACTTTGACCAGATTTATCATGTAATCGAGAAATTCCTTCACGCTATCTGCTTTTTCTGCATACCCCTCGCGGGGTAGTTTTTGAAGGACGCTCTCGATATCTTTAAGGGGCATACCATAAGGATCGACTCCGCTGGCTTTTAGAACCTGCACTACATCGGTCAGGATCTGTTCATCCAACTCACCGCCTAGTTTAATATCCACACCGCGCCCAGCCATATTGGTTGCGATGGTCACAGCACCAAAAGCTCCAGCATCAGCGATGATCTGTGATTCTTCATCATGCTTGAGGGCATTGAGAACCCTGTGTTGAATGCCTGCATTGAGAATATGCTGCAGCCGGGGGATATCCTGTTCGGAAAGTTTTAGTTCGTTCAGCAATATCCGCATGCTTTCCTGGTTTTCAAGCGCCAGCAGTTCAATGCCGGCTTTTTGAGCCAGGCTCCTGGGAAGAGATGGATTGATCTTTTCCAAGGGTTCATTCAATGCTTCTAATTCGGGAATCGCTCTTTCAGCGTCGTTGATCCCAAACTTTTCCCGCCATAATGATTTCAAAACCAGGATTTGCATAAGCAAGCGCAAAGACTCGCGCTTGAGACGGACTGAAAGCTCTTCGGAATGGATGATAGAGGTGGTGCCTACCAACTGAGGGCGCCCAATAGCGTTGAAACGTGTGATCTCAATGCAAATTGCGCGCAACTTGGCTTCACGAGACTGATAGACAATATCGGGGTAGTCTTTTCTCTTCCAAAAGAGTTCTTTTTGTTCCGGGTCGCTTTTTGCGGCATAGTATGTGTATTCATATCCCTCATCATCTTTTTTCTGGTAGCTATTCAGATCTGAGGTGGGTGAACCTGCTGAATAATCCAGATTGGTGGGGATGGGAACCACATCCAGTTTATAGATCTCGTAAAACTCTTCCGCTTCGGTGTAGGCAGTGCCGGTCATGCCAGCCAATTTTTCGTACATGCGAAAATAATTTTGCAGGGTGATGGTAGCCTGGGTGATATTTTCTGCATGAACCCTAACACCTTCCTTGGCTTCAATTGCCTGGTGTAACCCTTCAGACCAGCGCCGACCGGGCATCAAACGACCGGTGAACTCATCCACAATGATGATCTCGCCGTTCTGGATGATGTAATCTTTGTTTTTCGTGAAAAGCAGACGGGCTTTGAGAGCCTGTTCCAGATAGCCCAACAACCTGGCTTGTTCGGGGGTTATATCTTCCGGGCGATCCGGATCGCGCAGGGTTGTGTTGAGCAACTCCTCGGCGTGCACTTCACCAACTTCTGTCAGGGAAACACTGCGATCTTTTTCATTGAACTCATAATCTTCTTCATCAAGCTGGCGGACGATAAGCGCCATTTTTTCGTACCAGGCAATGTCTTCTGATGCAGAGCCGGAAATGATGAGGGGCGTTCTGGCTTCATCGATGAGGATGTTATCGATCTCATCCACAATGGCATAATGGTGAGCGCGCTGCACCCGATCTTCGATGCGGCTTACCAGATTATCGCGCAGGTAATCGAAGCCGAACTCGTTGTTCGTGCCGTAAGTGATATCGGCTTGATACGCTTCGCGTCGGGGGACCATTTGCAATTGGTCATCCTCTTCTTTGCTTGCGTGTTTTTTGAGGTCAACCAAAAAAGCCATGTGACCGTTCTCAGTTCGGTTTGCCATCTGTAAGACACCCACGCTCAACCCCAGTGCGGAATAGATGGGCGCCATCCAGCGGGCGTCACGCCGCGCCAGGTAATCGTTCACGGTCACCAGGTGAGCCCCTTTTCCGCTCAACGCGTTCAGGTAGAGAGGTAAAGTGGCGACCAGGGTCTTTCCTTCCCCGGTGCGCATTTCTGCGATGCCGCCCTCGTGCATGATGATGCCACCGATCAATTGGACATCGTAATGTCGTAATCCAAGGGTGCGCTTGCTGGCTTCGCGAACCGCTGCGAATGCCTGGGGCAGAATATCAGAGAGAGTTTTCCCATTTTCCAATTGTTGCTTAAACAGAATGGTTTTTTGAGCCAGTTCCTGATCAGATGATGGCTCGAAGGTCTTTTCAAGGTCGTTGATCTCGTTGAGAAGGGGAGTGAACTTTTTGAAATCTTTGCTTACTGATGTCTTATCAGATGCTCTAAATTTCTTTTTTAACATTGTTTTCCTTTGCGAAGGCGATTATAGCATAGGGGTGTTAAAAAAATAAACAATGGGTTGGCTTTTCACCTTCCATCCCATTGTTTAAACGTTTGAAAAACAATGCTGTTTCTAAATATGAATGGCGCGCCCCAAGGCATCTTCAGCGGCTTCCATGATCGCTTCGCTGAGTGTGGGATGGGCGTGGATGTTATGCGCAAGTTCCTCTACTGTCAGCTCCGATTGCTGTGCCAGGCTCAATTCGGGCAACAACTCCGAAACTTCGGGACCGATCAGGTGAGCACCAAGGATCTCCCCATAGTTAGCGTCAACGATCACTTTTACGAAACCGGAACTTTCGCCAAGTCCAAGCGCTTTGCCGTTCGCCTGGAAGGGGAATTTCCCCTTTTTGATCTGTTTACCCGCTTCGATGGCTTCCTTTTCGGTAAGTCCAAATGAAGCAACTTGCGGGTGGCTATAGGTGGCGCTCGGGATCATTTTAAAATCGATGGGTTTTCTCTTGATGCCCTTAATGGTTTCAGCGCAGTGAATTCCCATGGCTGAAGCCGCATGCGCTAAAAGCAATTTTCCGGTGACGTCGCCGATTGCCCAAATACCGGGAATACTGGTTGCCATGTTGGCATCCACATTGATGAAACCGCGTTTATCCAGGGTCACCCCCACGGCTTCTAAGCCAAGTTCGTCGGTGTTGGCTTTGAAACCGATAGCCACCAGCGCCTGTTCGGCTTCCAACAACTTCTTTTCATTGCCGGTTGATAGCGTTACTTTTACGCCATTGCTGGTGGGCTCAATGGTCTCCACTCGATGACCCGCATGAATTTCAATCCCGCGTTTCTGGAATGCCTTTTGTAGCTCTTTGCTCAATTCCTCATCTGCCAGAGGCAGGATGTTCGGCAGCATCTCGACAAGGCTGACCTTTGTGCCGAAAGAGCTCCAGATGGTGGCGAACTCAGCCCCGATGGCGCCTGCGCCAATGATGATCACGGAGGTTGGAAGTTTTTCCTGTAAAATGGCATCTTCATAGGTCAGTACCTTTTTGCCATCGTGGTTCCACTCGGGAGCCATGAAAGGATGTGCGCCGGTGGCAAGGATGATATTCCCCGCTTTCAGCTCTTCGCTTTTTCCATCCTTGAGCGTAACGGCAACAAGATCTTTGGCTTTCAGGAAAGCGCTGCCTTCATAAACATCGATCTTGTTCTTTTTCATCAAAAAACTCACACCGCGCGTCAGCCGGTCAGAAACCTGTCGGCTGCGTTTTACGGCTGCAGAGTAATCAACGGTGATGTTCTCACCCTGAATTCCGTATTCTTTGGCTTCTTCTCTGAGCGTTCGGGCGATTTCAGCGTTCTTTAAGAGTGCTTTGGAAGGGATACAGCCAACGTTCAAGCAAACTCCCCCCAACCATCTTTTTTCTATCATGGCGGTTCTCAATCCAAGTTGTGATGTTCGAATGGCAGCCACATACCCGCCGGGACCAGCTCCGATGATGATGACATCATATTCTTTCATACTATTTGCGCTCCATCTTCAAATAATGCTCTAATCAACCTGAAATTCCTTAGCGATTATACTTGTTTTCCCTCTTCCAGGACTTGAAATTATGTGACTTCTTGAGGTTGACGAAAAATTCAGGTGGGTTTACGATAGCGTGTCCATTTTTTGCGAGGTTTATAATCAAAATATGAAAAGGACTGCAGCGAGCATACAAAATATACAGGAAGATCCAGCCATCTTATTGGAGAAGATCATGCAAGCTGAGATCCGCTCTGCTGAACGCATTTCCGAAGTAAAAAAAGATGCTGACCGGCAGATCGCGAAAGTTCAAGAAGATGCTGAAAATTCTAAAAAAGAAGCCTATGCGAACGGACGTAGAGCCAGAGCGCGGCTGATCGAAAACGGTATTTTGAGGGCAAATGCTGCTGCAGAAGAAAAACTTCATTTATCTGAATCAAAAACTTCGAAAATCATTGAAAATGGAAAAAAATTCATCCCCCAGGCAGTAGCCCTTGGACTTGATTTTATCCTGGGTAGTGGATCGAAGGAGATTTCCTATGATTCGCAAAATGGCAAGGATTGAGATCGTTGGATTAAAAAAGGACCTTCAAAATACCATTCACGAACTGCACAACCTGGGTGCCATGCAGATCGATGATATTCGTTCTCTCTCGAACCTTCTTTTACAGCCATTAAATTTGACCTATGAAATGGTCCAAAAGCGTGAAAAGGTCGAGTTGATCAACGCCAGAATCAACGGGTTCGCAGATCTGTTCAAAAAATATCTGGTCGGTTCAGTGGAGAATTTGGAAGATAATTCTACAACTGAAGAGATCGGGGAAAAAGTAGACCAGGTGACTACGATCGTACAGCAGTTCACTCAAAATCGCACCGCTTTAGAAGAAGACCTGATTACCCTTTCAAAATATCAAGAAATATTAAAGTTGATGGCTCCTCTACTCCCCGAATCCGCTCGAAAACCCGGAAATGCCACCGTGGGGGCTCTGCTGCATGCTACCCAAACCCATTCCATGAACATGTTGGTAAATCAATTGCGCACTCTGACCCAGGGAAAATTTGAGATGGCGATCGTCAAGGTCAACGAATCGACGAATGCCCTGGTCGGCGTTTTGCCACGTGAATTTGTTATTTCAGTAGAAGAACTTCTTACGAAAGAAAAGATCACCCAACTTGTTCTACCTGAGGAATATTCACTTCTTTCCGCTTCGGAAGCCTTGGAAATGACTACAAAGAGGATCGCGGAAGATCATAGAGAGCTGGATGCCCTGGAGGGCCATTTTCGCGAGCTCGCCAATGCCTGGGGACCATTCCTACGAAACTGGCAGGTCACTTGTCTGAATCTGCTGGATGAATTTGAGATCTACTCACGCCTCGGCGAAACGGAATTTACATTTACAGCGTATGGATGGGTTCCTGCTGATGAACTTCAGGATCTGAAAAGCCGGCTTCAAGAAAAAATTGGGGAAGACCTGGTCATTAATCAACTGGAAATTCCAAAAGAAATGCATAAAAAGATTCCTGTTGCCATGGAAAACTCCCAAAGCATTAAACCCTTTGAGAATCTCGCAAAAATGCGCGCGATCCCTGCCTATTCCGATATCGATCCCAGTACCTTAATGGCTATTTTTATGCCCCTCTTTTTCGGAATGATGGTTAGCGATGTGGCGTATGGCGCAATCCTGTTTTTTCTGACCTTGTTCCTGGCAAAGAAGATTAAAACGGGTATCTTTGCCGATTTGATCAAAACCATCAAAATTGGTTCTCTCTGGGCGATCGGTTTTGGTTTTCTCTTTGGTGAGTTTATGGGAACTATGGGAAGCGGCATTGGGCTAAAACCCGTTTTACTTGACCGCACTGCATCGGGTAGCGCGATCACTCTGCTGTATATGACCATTGGCGTGGGCGTGGTGCATATCCTGCTCGGATTGATCCTGGGAATTGCAAATGCCCTCAAACATAAGAACAAGTCGCATTTGTTAGAAAAGGGAGGAATGTTCATCGGGATCATGGGATTATTGGTCGTAGTTGGCGCAACATTAAAAGTAATTCCAGCCGCTGGAAAATGGGGTGGATATGCTCTGCTGGCAGCCGGTGTCATCTTTCTGGGAATATCGTATGGAAAGACCGGCATGATCCTGGGTCCTATTGAGTTCATTGGGTTGTTGGGAAATATCCTTTCGTACTTGCGTATCGCTGCTCTGGGGCTGGCGTCGGTTTTTCTGGCAAAAGTTGCGAATGATATGGTAGGTATGATGGGAAATGTAATCGCAGGAGTCCTTGTTTCGATTCTGATCCATTCGCTCAATATTATTATGGCAGCATTCAGCCCGACCATCCAGAGCTTGCGTTTGCAGTATGTTGAATTCTTCCGGCGTTTCTATGAAGGTGGAGAGCAAGGCTTTACGCCCTTTAAGAAACGTATTTTAGATCATTGAATTGGATAGAAAACGAAAGGAGAATGAATGGAAAAAGGAATCATTGCTTTGGCAGCTGCGTTGGCAATCGGTCTTACTGCCCTGGCGACAGCCATGGCACAACGTGCTATCGGTTCAGCGGGTGTTGGAGCGGTAGCTGAAAAACCTGAGTTATTGGGTTCGATCATCATTCTGGTCGCGATCCCTGAAACAATGGTAATACTGGGTTTTGCAGTGGCTGCCATTATTTTGATGGGATGAGCGGAGACTGTTTTTATGGGAATTGAAGCCATTCTGGCTGGAATCAATGCGATCACGGAAAACAAGATCGCGGAGCTACAGCAGCAAACCGTCCAACAGGTTAACCAGATTCTGTTCCGATCAAAAGAAGAAGTAGAGGAGATCCGTAAGAGTCTGGAAAAAGAGGGGCGAGTCCGCTTGAACCGTGAGGCTGCTATCATTCAGCAACAAGCAGAAATGCAATATCTGCAAAATATTTCTGATGCCCGCCAGAAGCTGATCCAGGAATCTTTAGGACAGATCGAGATAGCCTTGCGCTCAATTCGCACACAGGGTGAATATCCAGCTCTCTTACGTTCCCTGATAAAAGAAGCGGTTGAAGATTTGCAACCATCACTGGGGCAGGAGAAAGAGATCATTGTTTCTGTTGATCCAAAAGATAAGGAATTGCTGAATAAGTTTCCGAAAGATGGATCTGTAAAAATCCATTTCCAATACGACCTGGATTGCTGGGGAGGATGTAATGCTTCTAGCCTGGACGGCAAGGTGTGCGTGTATAACACACTCAACGATCGTTTTCAAAAGGCAGTTCCGATCTTACAGCAGTGGTTATCTTTGTTCTTCAGTGAGCAAGTGACTGGGATGGATTAATGTCGACCTTTGATTATGGGAACGCGCGCTTGCGAGCCCGTTTTCCCCAATTAATCAGGAAAGAGATGCTGGAAGAAATGACCCGTGCAGATAATCTGGACGGATATCTTTCATTGTTAATCAAGAGCTCCTATAAACCGTCCATCGAAAAGGCGCTCACAGTTTCCAGCGGAATTCAAGCGGTGCATAACATCATTGAATTCGAGATGGAGAAACTATTCCTCGATTATCGAAATTTCTATCATGAATCTTCCTGGAATCTGATCGGCTTGATCTTTTCTCATAATGATCTGCAGAATCTCCATACTATTGTTCGAGGTGTTCTGGGAAGTGTTCCTTATCGTGAGATCCAGGAACTCCTAAACCGGTCTGGTACCGTTCCAATGCACATCCTTCAGGAACTTGCCCGAAGCAGGAATTTGAGTGATCTGATTTCTAAAATGATCGCTTTTCATCTGCCTTATACCGATGCATTATTGAAAAACCAAACTTCACTTTTTACCATGCAAGGAGCGCAGATCGAATTATTGCTTGAAAAGGAATTCTACGAAAGATACCTTTCCCGCAAAAAACACATTCTCAATCAAAACAAACTTCTCAAGGAATATTTCGATATGAATGCCGATCGAGAAAATATCATTTGCGCATTGCGTATCGTTCAAAATCCAGATATGCTCATCCGTAACGGGTTGGCAATCAAGGAATGTTTCCTGCAGGCAGGATCTTTTGAGCGTGCTTTCCTCATATCTGTGGCAAGTGAAAGCGATATTTCACGAGCTGTTTCCCATTTTATAAGATCAAGATACTTTGCCAGTTTACAGGATGGGTTGCTTGCGTATGGAAAGAGCGGCTTGCTGGCTGAATTCGAAGAGCGATTACGGAAGCAACTTCTGGCATGGGCTTCCCGGTATGCGTTGAAAGATCCGATCGGTATCGGAGTTCCCATTGGGTACATGGTTCGGAAACAGAATGAAATGCAGAATCTCTGGTGGATTGCAAAAGGGATACAACTGGGCTTTGACTCTGTGGACATCATTGAACATTTGGAGATCTTGCAATGAATAAGCTGGTCGTGATTACTATTCCCAGTATGGCAAATGGATACCGATTGGCAGGATTGGAAGCGTATGGTGTTACCGATTCTACAGCGCTGGCGGAATTGCTGGAAGAATTCATTGAAAAAAGTGAGCCCTTATTGCTGGCTATTGATGATGATCTGTTCTCACATTTGGATCAAAAAACAGTGGCAGCTTTGCGCAACTGTAAAAATCTGGCACTGGTAACAATTCCGGGAAGAACAGGGAAAATGAACAAGAAAACCAGTCAGGAATATCTTTCCAAGATGGTTCGACATGCAACAGGTACGCAATTCCATTTGAAAGGTGATGAGAATGGAAACGATGATTAAAGAGACGGGCAGGATCAATCGCATTTCAGGACCGGTGGTCGGCGTGAGCGGCTTAGAGGGAATCCGACTGCACGACATGGTATTGGTCGGTGAAGCAAAACTGGTGGGAGAAGTGATCCGCATGTCAGGTCAGCAGGCGACCATTCAGGTATATGAAGAAACTTCCGGTTTGCGGATGGGAGAGCCAATCGCTGGCACAGGTCATCCTCTGATCGCTCATCTGGGTCCAGGATTGATGGGTCAGATCTTTGATGGATTACAGCGTCCGTTGAATAAACTGGCTGATATCGAGGGTGATTTCCTGAAAAAGGGAGTTACCGAAGATTCGTTACCGCAGGATAAAAAATGGAAGTTCACCGCTCTGGTAAAAGAAGGTGACCTGGTAAAATCCGGCAATCTATTGGGGGAAGTGCCTGAAACACAAAGTATTCTCCATCGGGTGATGGTTCCTTTTTCTGTAAACGGCAGGGTGGTTGAAGTGCACGATGGCGAATTGACCCTGACGCAACCGGTAGTGGTGATTGAGGACGAAAAAGGGAGGATCACGGATGTCAAGATGGAACACGTTTGGCCGGTTCGCAGTGCCCGCCCCTATAAACGGCGCCTTGACCTGGCTGAGCCCCTGGTCACCGGAAAAAGGGTGATTGATGCTTTCTTCCCGATTCCGAAAGGAGGTTCTGCCATCATTCCGGGTGGATTCGGAACCGGCAAGACTGTAATTCAGCAATCCCTGGCTCGCTGGGCAGATGTGGATGTGGTGGTCTATGTGGGGTGCGGGGAACGCGGTAATGAAATGGCTGAAGTGTTGATGCAACTTCCTGAATTGGAAGATCGGGTGAAAGGCATTCCACTCATCAACCGCACAGTTCTTATTGCAAATACGTCCAATATGCCGGTGGCTGCCCGTGAAGCCAGCATTTATCTTGGTATTACCGTTGCTGAATACTATCGCGATATGGGTTACGATGTGCTCATGCTGGCAGACTCCACCTCGCGTTGGGGTGAAGCATTGCGCGAAGTTTCAGGACGCCTGGAAGAAATACCCGGTGAAGAGGGGTATCCAGCCTATCTATCATCCCGCCTGGCTGAATTCTATGAACGGGCAGGTCACGTGGATTGTCTCGGTAATGGAGAAAATAAACCCTATGCCGGACATCGTGAAGGTTCGGTTTCGCTGGTTGGAGCGGTTTCACCCCCCGGCGGTGATTTTTCAGATCCGATCACACAAAGCTCCATGCGCATCGCAGGGGTTTTTTGGGCGCTCGATTATGAACTGTCGCGCAAACGCCATTTTCCAGCTATCAATTGGATAAAAAGTTTTTCATTGGTTGATCTTTCGCGCTGGTTCAGTGACACGGTAGAAGAAGATTTTCCCCAACTGGTGCAGGAGGCAAAGTCTCTCCTGGGGCGGGAAAATGAATTGCTGCAGGTGGTACAACTGATCGGGCAGGACGCTCTTTCTGATGTGGAGCGTGAGATCCTCGCCATTTCGAAGTTGCTGCGCGAAGATTATTTGCAGCAATCATCCATTCAGGATGTCGATACCTATTGCAGTTTGGAAAAATCCTATTGGATGCTGAAGGTCATCCTCACTTATCATCAAAGAGCTCAAGCAGCCTTGAAGACAGGGATCGACTTTTCTGAAATAACCAATCTGACAGTGCTGCAACGGATTGCGCGTATGAAAGAAATACCTTTGGAGCGTTCTACTGCGGAATTGAAAAGGCTGACCGGAAAGATCCATGACGCTTTTGATGCACTCGTTGCAAGCTGGGAGACAGAGAATGCCTGAGAAATTAATGAATACCAAACTGGCTACAAAGGAATACCGCACACTCTCCCAGATCAAAGGTCCTTTAATCTTTGTAGAACGCGTGGCGGGTGTGGCATACGATGAGATGGTTCAAATTATTGATCCCGATGGAAATGTTCGCATGGGGCGTGTGCTGGAAATTGCGGGCGACATGGCAGTTATCCAGATGTTTCTGGGTACAGAAGGGTTGGATATTTCGCGCACCGGCGTTCGTTTTTCTGGTGACGTGATTCGCCTGAAGGTATCCCTTTCGATGCTGGGGCGTATCCTCAATGGTATGGGGGAACCCATTGATGGCGGTCCTGCCATTGTCCCGGAAAAACTTGAAGATATCAACGGGTCGCCGATCAATCCGGCTGTTCGAAACGAACCGCAGGAGTTCATTCAGACTGGAATTTCCACGATCGATGGGTTGAATTCGTTGGCGCGTGGTCAAAAATTGCCCATTTTTTCCGGTTCAGGGCTGCCCGGGAATGAATTGGCAGCGCAAATTGCTTCGCAAGCCCGCGTGCTCACTGAAAAGAAGGAAAGCGATGAACCCTTTGCGGTGGTATTTGCTGCGATCGGCATTACACATCGCGAATCCTCTTTTTTCATTGAACATTTTCGCTCCAGTGGTGCTCTGAACCGTACCATTGTGTTTCTCAATCATGCGGATGACCCGACCATCGAGCGCATCATGACCCCCCGTGTAGCGCTCACTGCGGCTGAATATTTGGCTTACACCCATAACTTGCATGTGCTCGTTATCCTCACCGATATGACCAATTATTGTGAGGCATTACGAGAATTATCCGTGGCACGCGAAGAGCTGCCAGGGCGGCGAGGGTATCCGGGGTATATGTATTCGGATCTGGCCAGCCTGTATGAGAGGGCGGGGCGTATCAAAGGGAAACAGGGTTCGGTTACTCAGCTAATCTTGCTTTCGATGCCCGATGACGATATCACGCATCCCATCCCAGACCTGACCGGCTATATCACCGAAGGGCAGATCGTTCTGGGCAGGACTCTCAACCAGAAGGGCATTTTTCCTCCTGTGGATGTGCTTCCCTCATTGTCTCGATTGATGAAAGAGGCTATTGGAGAAGGCCATACCCGTGAAGATCATCAATCGGTGGCAGATCAGATCTATTCTTTTTATGCAGAAGGGCGTGAACTGGAGAAGTTGGTCGCCATCATCGGTGAAGCGTCTTTGACCGAACAAGATCAACGGATCTTGAATTTCTCAAAGAACTTTGAGCAGAAGTTCGTGAATCAGGGGAATGAAAATCGCAGCATCGAGCAGACGCTCGACCTTGCCTGGGAATTGCTTTCTGAATTTCCCAAAGAATCCTTGAAACGTATTTCTGAGGCTCTGATCGAAAAGTATTATAGGGGTGAACGGGCATGATCGACGTTTCCAATATTACGGTAACGCGCAATCAGCTTTTGGCAACCAAACAACAATTGGGTTTGACCCGCCAGGGGTATGAATTGCTTGACAAGAAACGCATTGCTCTCATCCAAAAGATCGTAGAATTGGAAAGGAAAGTCTTGGAAGAGGCGCAACGGCTGCAACTATCCACGAATCAAGCCAAAATGGCTTTGGTCAGAGCGGAAGCTTTTGTGGGAGAGGGTCGCGTCAAAGCCGCATCTCTGGGAGCTCAGAGTGAATATTCCATCGAACTGGATGAAGAGATCGTGATGGGTGTGCGCGTTCCCAAGATCCGACAGAAACGGGATGAAGAGAAAGAATCCACTCAGCCCTATGTTTTCAACTCGATCTCCAGCATGATCGAAGAAGCCGGAGTTGCCTTTCGCAATAACGTGGCTGATATTTTGAAATTGGCTGATGAGGAAGTGCAGCTAACAGCTCTTTTAAAGGAAATTGCACATACCACGCGGCGGCTCAAAGCACTGGAACTTATCGTGATCCCGCGGTTACAGGGTGAATATGCTTACATTCGGGATGAATTGGATGAACGGGAACGTGCCGATCACTTTCGATTGAAACAAGCCAAAAATATCATTGAACAGAGGAATGTGAAGGACCAGGCGCGTATTTAATTGCGCAGAATGGCATCGCACATTCTGGCAACCCGCACCATCGCTTGCACGTCATGTACGCGGATGATATCTGCGCCATTGTTGATCCCCAACGCCACGACCGCTGCCGTCCCTTCCAGGCGATCTTCCACCGGAAGGTCCAGCGTATAGCCGATGAACGATTTTCGGGAGGCGCCCAAGAGGATGGGGTAGCCCAACCTGCGAAGTTCGCCCAGATGATGGATGATGCTCAGGTTTTGTTCGACCGTTTTCCCAAAGCCTATCCCCGGATCCAGGATGATGTTCTGGTCTTGAATAGCGGCGGTCTTTGCGATGGTGATACTTTCTTGCAGGTCACTGCAAATGTCATTCATCATGTCCTGGTAGGTGGTGCCTACATACCGCCCACCCAAAGTTTCAGACTTTTGCAGGAATTTAGCATGACTGCGATTATGCATCAAAACTACCGGAACTGCGTGGCGGGCTGCCACCCCGGCTAATTGCGGGTCGTGTTTCAACCCCCAGATATCATTGATCATGCCGGCGCCTGCTTGCAAGCAGGCTTCTGCTACGGATGCTTTGTATGTGTCAATGGAAATGATGGTATTGAGCTTCAGGGCTACAATGCGTTCCAGGGCTGGCAAAAGACGCTCCAGCTCACTGCTGGCATCCAGCGTTTCAGCGCCGGGGCGTGTGCTTTCAGCTCCCAGGTCAAGGATATCTGCACCCTGCTCGGTAAACCGTATGGCTTGCTGTACCGCTGCTTCCACCATAGCGGAGCTTTTCATTAATCCGTCCCCTGAGAAGCTATCGGGAGTGAGGTTGATGATGCCCATCACAAAAGTGCGCGTTCCAAAAGGCAACATGGATTTCGCTTCCATTTTTATTTCTCCAATGGGGATGAATTTTCATACAGTTTAACGTCGCTGATGTCCACTTCTGGCATCAGGTCTTGAATGGTGCGTTGCAGCCGCGGATGTACGTGTTGAGGAGCAATTTCGTTCAGCGGGACCATGACAAATGCGCGTTCGGTGAGGTGCGGGTGGGGGATGGTCAGGCGTTCTTCGTCCAGAACCAGATCATCGAAAAAGAGAATATCGATGTCAATGAGGCGCGGACCGTAGCGGAAGGTAGGGGTGCGACCGATCTCGGTTTCTATGGTTTTGATCTCAGCGAGCAACTCAAAGGGACCCAGACGTGTGGTTGCGGAGAGGACCTGATTCAGAAAAGCGGGCTGATCCGCAAAGCCCCACGGGGGTGTTTCATACACTTTGGATGTCTGCTCAACCTGGATGACCCGCTGAAGAGTGGCAATGGCTTTTTGTAGATTTGCCGGGCGATCTCCCAGATTGGTGCCGATACCGAGGAACACATGGTGCTTCATACTACCCTGTCTTGCTTGAAGATGTTCAGAATATCTGCCAGCATGCCATAGGCGGTGGTGTCTGGGCTGGGGTCGGATTCCAGGAGACCCAGACCGGGCAGCACGTCCGATTTGAACAGAATATACGAGCTGGTGCCGTTTACGCTGAAGAATGGGCTCTCAGCTCCTACCATGTGAGGGGCGACCGATAAATCCCACCCACCGGTTGTCTTTTGTGCTGAACAGATCAATTTCCAGCGTTTCTCGGCTGCGCGCGCGGAGCGCATATCCGCTGCGCTGATCTCGCGAATACCGTTGCGCTGGACCTGTTGGGGGGTAACAGGATGATTCAACAACACGGTCGAGAGCGCAGCTACCTTTACGGCTGCATCCCATCCGTCGATATCCCCGCTGGGATCGGTTTCTGCGATGCCGATCGATTGGGCATATCGAACAGCCTGTTCAAAAGTTTCCCCCTCTTCCATGCGGCAAAGGATGAGGTTCGTACACGAATTGAGGATTCCTTCAAAACCGGCGATCTGCATGGCGGGCAGCGCTTCGCGGACGACCGAGAAAACCGGCGCACCATCCATGACGGTGGACTCGAAAAGGAAGCGTTTCCCTTTTTGCCGAGCCAAATCGCTGAGCTTTTCATAAGCGTGCACCACCGGCCCCTTGTTGGCTGTGACAGTGTGCATAGCTTTTTCCAAAGCGTGGGTTAAAAAATCGACCGCTGGCTGACCGCTTTCATAGTTGACGGGAGTGTTTTCAATGAAAACATCCGCTTCGCTTTTTTCGATCATTTCCAGCGTATCACGGAATGGAGTGCTGCCAGGAAACGAGCTGGATGAAAGAACCCCAGAAGCTAGCTGTTCGAGATCGAAACCGGTCTCCATCCCAAGGCAGCCGTGCTTTCCGGTGCTGACACCCGTGATGCGCAGGTCGAACCCGTATGCGTTTTCGATTTCTGCGTATTTGCGGTATACCAGCCTGGCAAACGCCTTGCCTACATTTCCAAAACCAGCCATGATGATTGCGATTGATCTCATAATTTCCTCTTGTAGTTTGAATCAAAATTGCTTTCCTGTTCGGATCAGTCAGCATAAACCTTGCCATCTTCCCAGTGAGCGGAGCGAACGGTGGTTTCGAGACCGATCAGCAGCTTGATCTGCTTTTGAAGAACGAGCGGATCGCCGCTGGTAAAGAACTGCGTGGATGCAGAGGAAGCTATTGGCATGCGCTCCGGGAATTGCTGGTTGAGCAGAGCCTGCACTCTGCGTGCTACTGCCGGAGCCGGGTCGATCACCTGGATATGTTTTCCCGCGATTCTTCGCATCGTGTCAATGACGAAGGGGTAATGGGTACAGCCCAATACGATCGTATCCACATTCAGCTCAATCATTGGAAGCAGCGCGTTTTCCAAAATGGAACGCGTTTTTTCACCCGTCAAATTTCCGGCTTCAATCTCCTCCACCAGACCGGGGCAGGTATCCTGGTATATCTGAAGCCCTTCCCCATATTTGTGAACCAGCGATTGGTACAGTTCGCCCTGAAAAGTGGCAGGGGTAGCCAGCACCCCCACTGCCCTGGTGCGGGTTTGCTCTGATGCAGGTTTTACCGCTGGTTCCATGCCGACAATTGGCAGACGGGGGAACTGCTGGCGCAGAAATTTCAATGCAGCCGCTGAAGCGGTGTTGCAAGCTACTACCAGCAGATCGATATCTCTTTCCAGCAAAAACAGCGTAATTTGTTGTGAGAATGAACGGATCTCATCCAACTGGCGGCGCCCATAGGGTACGTGCGCCTGGTCAGCAAAAAAAACGATCTCCGGGTGTGGCAATCGATCATGGATAGATCGCAGAACGGAAAGCCCGCCCACCCCTGAATCGAAGACCCCGACTTTCAACGACTTTGAACTTGTACGGCTCATCATTGAAGGAGATTATATATGAAAAAAGTGCAGTTCTATAGACTGCACCTTTTCGTACTCGCAGGTGGAAAATCTATGAAAATTTTTGTTTGAGGCGCGCTCGTTTGCCAGTGCGCTCGCGCAGGTAGAACAGGCGCGCTTTGCGCACTTTGTTATGGCGTTCTACGACCACTTTGTCGATCTTCGGTGACCGGAATAGGAAGGTCCTTTCAACGCCTATGCCATTGCTGGCAACACGCCGTACGGTAAAGGTGCTGGATTGCCCGCTCATTGAAACGAACAGAACGGTTCCCTTGAATTCCTGAATTCTTTCTCGATCGCCTTCCTTGATCTTGACATGCACGCTGACTACATCGCCCGGAGCAAGTTCGGGAATGTTCGGATTCTTTTCGGTTTCGACTGCTTTCAATAATTCGCTCATGACTTTGCTTTCCTATCAATTAATGAATAATTGCTTTTTTTATCCAAACGGCGTTGAATTCTACCATAGAAAGCACCGGGCATGCAAGGAACATTGTGCGGTGTTTGCACGCATGATTCAATGATGAATGCGTTCGATTTGTTTCTGATACAATGAACAGAAAAACAGGTGAACATGAAAAAATTACTTTTTATTCTCTTGGCATTATTCTTATGCGGTTGCACGGCGAATAATACAGCCGAAGTCAACGCGTTACAAACACAGGTAGCAGTGTTATCCGGCGCCGATCAAGCTGTGGCGGAAGAAGCACCTGCCGATTTTGTCGCAGCCCAATCAGACGAAAACGCATTCGTTCTCGCGCTCACCGAAAAACTTACCGCGAAGGGCTGGACGGTGAGCAATGTGGAAGGAAGTACTTTCGGCATAACGACCCCCAGCGGTGGCATCTATCTGATCGAATATGATTATCAAAATGAGAAGATCAGCCGCATGGTTATTTATTCACTGTGGATTGGGGCAGGCACCAGCAATCTGGAACCCGAAGTCATCTCAGCAGTGAACCAGGCTAATGATGAGCAGTTTCTGGCAAAGGTCTCCGTGGATGCGGAGGGCGATTTCTGGCTTGAGACGGTTCTTCCCTTTGACTCTCAATTGGACGTGAACTTTTTCTGCGATTATCTTGAATGGTTCGAGGACAGCGAACCGGTCCTTTTATTGAACTATTTCCAGGATTATTTACAACAGTAAAGAACCTTTTCTATGTGAGCACTGCTCTATTGAATTGAACGCAAAATCTCCTCTGCCAGCGATCGGCTGATGCCGGGTAACTTGGCAATATCTTCCACCGAAGCCTGGCGCAGATTTTCAACCGAACCGAATTCAGCGAGCAGTGCTTTTTTTCTTGTCGCTCCGATCCCCGTTATTTCATCCAAGACGGATCTTAAACTGTTCTTGCTGCGTTGATTGCGATGCGCGGTGATGGCAAAGCGATGGGCTTCATCGCGAATGCGTTGCATCAAGAAAAGCCCCTGTGAATTCCTTGGCAGGGCAAGGGGTTCCGCCTGATCTGGGAGGATCACCAGCTCTTCACTCTTAGCCAATCCTACTGCCTTGATGGAATTCTGCAAGCCGAACTTCTCCAGCACTTTTAAAGCTCTGCCAAGTTGCCCTTTTCCGCCATCCACAATGAGCAGATCGGGCAGTATCGAAAAGGACGGTTCCGCTTTCTTTCCAACCTCATCGCTCTCGTGGTATGCTTGCCAGCGGCGAAAGCGGCGCGTGAGAACCTCTTCCATGCTGGCAAAATCATCGGGTTGGTTCACCGTCTTGATATTGAAACGCCGGTAATGCTTTTTATTGGGGACGCCTTGCTCAAAGACTACCATGCTGCCAACCGAAGCGGTGCCTTGCGTGTTGGAAATGTCGTAACATTCCATGCGGTTGGGCGGATTGCTCATTCCAAAAGCTGCCTGCAGCTCAGCTAAAGCGACGCTTTGTTTGTTCGTGTCCATCTCCCATTGTAACTTTAATGAACGCAGTGTCTCCATAGCATTTTCTGTAGCCATTTCAACCAGTTGCTTGGGCACCCCTTTACGGGGAACCCGGATCTGGATCTTTTCGTCCTTTTTCTTCTGATTCAACCAGTTCTGGATGATCATGGCTTCTTCAATGTCCTCAGGCAGCAGCACTTCAGATGGAATGTGTGCGGATCGGGAATAGAATTGGGTCAGGAATTGGGCAATGACCTCGCTGTCCTTTTCATCATCCGCCCCTTCCAGAATGAAATAATCGCGTCCGATCAGCTTTCCGGCGCGAACGAAGAAAATTTGCACGCAGGCTTCTCCATTGGAGCGCGCCAAAGCGATCACGTCGCTGTCCATGTTCTGGGTGGAGATGACCTTCTGCTTTTCCACCACCCGCTCGATAGCCTGGACTTGGTCTCGTAGCGCTGCGGCTTTTTCGAATTGGAGGGTTTCTGCCATTTCCTCCATCCTCGTGCGCAGGCGGTTGAGGATGGGGTCGGTCTGCCCTTCTAGAAATTTTCCCAGATCAGTGATCATTTGGTTGTAATCGCTCTCGTTGATCTTACCGATGCAGGGCGCACTGCACAGCTTGATGTCATAATATAAGCATGCGCGCGGGTCTTTTCCGGTGATGATCCGGTCGCAGGTGCGATATTGAAAGATCTTGCGCAAGAGGTCGAGGGTTTGATGTACCGCCCAGACGCTTGTATAGGGACCGTAGTACTTGCCGCCATCGTTTTCCAGGTTGCGGGTTACCGTGACCTTCGGGAAAGGTTCATTCCAGTGTGCCTTGATATAGGGATAGCGTTTGTCGTCCTTCAGGCGTACGTTATATGGGGGTCGGTGTTTTTTGATCAGATTCATCTCGAGGATCAGCGCTTCGAGCTCCGAGCCAACCACGATCCAATCGATGTCGACGATATCACGCACCAGGTGCTGGGTTTTTAGCGAATGGTCTGCCGCAGATTGAAAGTACGATCGCACCCGGTTGTGCAGGTTGATGGCTTTCCCTACGTAGACGATCTTCCCGCTGCTGTCTTTCATTAAATAGCAACCCGGTTTTGTGGGTAAGGTATCGAGGATGTTCTCTATATGTTCTTTGGCGGATGTCATACCCTAATTTTAACACGCCGATTTCGTGGTACATTAACAACAGATGGTAAATAATTGAACCATGGAGGGCTCATGCAGGCATACTTCTCCTGTTCCATCACCGGCGGTAGGACGGAACAACGCATTTACCAGCAGATCGTTGATCATCTCATTGAGCGAAAATGGAGGGTGCCGACAGCGCATCTGGCAGAAAGTGGAGTGCCGGATGAAGAAGGGATGATCGACCCGCGCGTGGTTTATGAACGGGATGTGCGTTGGGTGTTGGAGAGTGATCTCCTGATCGCCGAGGTCAGCACCCCATCTCATGGGGTGGGATATGAAATAGCCCTGGCTGAAATGAATAAAAAGCCGGTCTTCTGCTGCTATCGAAAAGGAAAAAAAGTGTCAAAGATGATCCTGGGAAACGAGAATCCGATCTTCTGTGTTTATGCCTATGAGGGGATCGATGATTTGTTGAAAGTGTTGGACGAATTTCTGGACGATTATGTTTAATGGAAGAAGATCATAAACAAAATATGACTTTCATCGTTGCATACAATCTTCCCAAAGGGTAACATTTCTCGCGGTGACATGTTGGGTTACAAGCACCTCAGATAATACTCATCAATGTCTCCTCCTTTGGCATTAGTGTCCGCTGGCAATCCTCCCTGCCAGCGGATGCTTGTTTAAATAGCAGATTTGGATATGGTTAGAATAATATTAAATCTGTCTGAAGTCTCTTGCATTCATTCTCCCACAATCATACAATAGCCAACATGGAGTATAAGGATTATTACGCAATCCTGGGCGTTGGCAAAGACGCTACAGGAGACGAGATCAAAAAAGCCTATCGCAAGCTTGCTATGAAATATCATCCCGATAAAAATCCGGGGAATAAGCAAGCCGAAGAACGTTTTAAAGAGATCAACGAAGCCAATGAGGTTTTGAGCGACCCCAAGAAACGGTCGCGCTATGATCAGTTGTCGAATTCTTATCAGTCGTGGCAGAGGGCGGGGAATAATCCGAATACTTTCCGCTGGGAAGACCTGTTCAACAACCCGCAATATACCACCCGCACAACCCGTGTCAATAATGTAGATGATTTTGAGGACCTGTTTGGCGGTGGGCTTGGTGGTTTTTCGGACTTCTTTAATGCTTTCTTTGGCACCCCCCGATCACGCAGCCAGCACAGGAACGCGCAAGCCCCATCCGCAGGACGGTCGGCTCGTCCTCAAGCGTATCAGCAACCGGTAACCATCTCATTTTGGGAAGCCTATCATGGAACCAGCCGGCTCTTACAATTTAGTGATAAAAAGATCGAGGTGAAAATACCGGCAGGGGTGAGAACTGGCAGCAAAGTGCGCATTGCTGGTGCTGGTCCGCGACAAGCGGACGGCACCCATGCAGATATTTACCTGGTCATCACCCTCGCTCCGGATAAACAGTTCGCCGTTGATGGCGATGATATTTCTACTACCATCACAATAGATGTTGGCACCGCCCTGCTTGGCGGGGAGGAGAAGGTACACACACCCTCTGGGGATGTTCTGCTGAAGATCCCTCCCGGAACGCAACCCATGCAAATCTTCAGGATCAAGGGGCATGGGTTGCCTTCGTTGAAACAGAAAGACAAGTTTGGAGACCTGATGGTGAAAGTGAAAGTGGAGATCCCGCGCAATCTCACAGAAAAACAGCGATCAACTTTGCGAGATTTGTGGAAGAAGGAGGACAAATGATTAAGAGCAGAAAAATTTTATTTTCAAGTTTGGTCTTTGCAGGACTGATCTTGAGCTCCTGCGGTGTTGTTCAGGAAATGCAAGAGCTTCCTGTTGAAATTACTACGGCAACCGAAGAAGGAAGAGATGCTGTTCCTGACCAGGTGTTGGAATACACCCAGGGTGAAGATATGCTGGTCAACATTTACAAGAGTGTCAACCCGGGTGTGGTTTCTGTTATTTAAAATTCAAAAGTGGACAGTTTAAAGCTGAAAAGTGGACAAGCAAAAGAAGGGGTTCAGGTATAAATTTGAAAAGTGGACAGCTATGATACAGAAAAAGCGAGGGTATCATGGTGCAAC